>Ga0163150_10001669_pt1 | contig 36498 bp, 35 predicted proteins | sample OliLakLV19P2IB_FD_148628 | JGI IMG/M metagenome (GOLD analysis project Ga0163150, IMG submission 148628) | Freshwater microbial mat bacterial communities from Lake Vanda, McMurdo Dry Valleys, Antarctica - Oligotrophic Lake LV.19.P2.IB | ecosystem: Environmental > Aquatic > Freshwater > Lake >... | reverse complement strand
TACTCGCGGGTCCGGTATGGCAACTATTTAAGAAGCCGATCTATCTGTGGCGCAATCATCATGCTGGAAATATTTTTACTGATATAGCAGCGTTATATTGTCGAAAAATATTCTGCACTTCAAAATTCTCATATACTGCGAAGTTTAAGCAAACGGTTCTGATGCCCGTTGGAATCGATACCCAAACTTTCACAACCGATATGTTGGTCAAAAGAAAGAAAGGATCAATACTGATGCTTGGTCGCATCGCTCCTTCTAAGCGTTCACATATCTTGATTGAAGCCCTAATGAAACTAGATTCCTCAGGCGCATTATACGAGGTCGACTTAGTGGGTGATGCGCTACAGAGGGACATCGCGTATTACAAAAATGTGAAAGACAAAGCAGAGCGCTTAGGAAAGAAGGTACGATTTTTACCTGCAATTGCAAACACACAAACTCCAGAGGTGTATCGATCACATGAAATCTTTGTTAATACCAGCTCAAGCGGCATGTATGACAAGACAATATTTGAAGCGATGGCATGCGGCGCACTTGTACTCGCTTCGAATAAAAACTTAGAAGGAGAGATTGATGAACGGTTGGTGTTTGAAGAAATGAATTCAACGCAATTGGCTTCAAAACTTCTGCAACTTCTTGAAATGGGTCTTATGGAAAAAAATGCACTTCGCGAGTCGCTTAAGAAATACGTCAGCACTAATCATAGTCTTAAGGCACTCGGACAAAAACTCATTAGCGAAATGATGACATGAGTAAGGTATATAAAAATAAAAAGGATTTAGTTGATGGGCTTATTCGTACAGACGACTCCGTTTTGGATGTTGGTTTTTTAGGTCAGGGAACCTCAACCAATAGCTCAAATTGGGTAAACCGACTTTTGCGCGAGCGCGCGAGCGAGGTATGGGGAATAGATCTTGATTTTGATGAAAGTAAGTTACCAATAGAAGGAAAATATATTCGCGCTTCAGCTGAATCTTTTGATTTAGCCGAGAAGAAATTTGATGTAATTTTTGCAGGAGATCTTATTGAACATCTAATTAATCCCGGACTTTTTCTCAGTCGCTCAAAAGCTCATCTTAAAGAAGGGGGCAGGCTCATCCTTACAACACCAAACTGTTTCAATCTGTTCAATATTGCTGAAAAGTTTTCGAAGGGTGAACCTACTGTCAATCCCGATCACACGTGTTACTTCAATGATAAAACTCTTCGTGTTCTGCTTGCTAAATGCGGATTGAAAAATATTGAATTTGGATATTTATATACCCTTGGATGCGAGCACAAAGAAAGTATAAAAAAGAAATTTCTTAATGCTTTATATTTATTTATTTCTAAATTCACTTCACGCTATTTAGAAACTCTTGTAGTAGTGATACAGGTATGAAAAAACAAACACTGGGATTTATACATATACTCGTTGAGCTTTTTAATGGTAAATCTTTTGTTCGTATTCTTATGGATTACGCCCTGACAGGGGAAAAACTTATAGGAAGAATTGTAGATATCGGAGGAGGAAAATCTTCTGAATACATATCCTACATGGATCAAACACAAGCAAAACAGATCACACCAGTTGATGGGTCGCTTTCCGGTATTGATTTTGAGAAAGATTTGCTCCCCTTTAATGAAGGTGAGATTGATACTTTACTTGTATGTAATGTGTTGGAGCATATATACAATTTTAATTTTTTTACAGGAGAATTGTACAGAATCTTAAAAAATGATGGGTCGCTAATCGGTTTTGTGCCATTTTGGGTTGGATACCACCCTGACCCAAGTGATTTTTTTAGGTATACAGAAGAGGGTCTGAGGAGAATTCTCGAAGATGCAGGATTTTCTGCAATAGAAGTTATTTCTGTTGGCAGAGGGCCGATTATCGCCAATTTTAATACAATAGTGCTGTCTGTGCCTCGAATTGTTCGGCCTGTTTTATATGTTTGGTATACATTTTTTGATTCAATATTTGTCAGTTTGCGACCAGATTCAAAAAAGAGACAACCGCTTGGGTTTATATTTAAGGCAAAAAAGCATGTATAAGGTGTTTATCCCCGAGCCGATTAAAGGAGTACGGCAGCTTCCATTTCTCGCCACACCACCAGAGGGCGATCGCCGGCTCTTTCAAACCATTCCACAGGAAGAATATGTGGGTTTATTTAGTAGAGCGCCGTTATTTGAAGCTGATTTTGTATTATTCCCTCATGAATACGCAGTATTGAAGCGAAACGAAACGTACACGAAGCAGATAGTTGCTGCGGCACTGAAAGCTGGAAAGAAGATACTTGTGTCCGCGTACCAAGACTCCTGGGAAAAGCTGCCCGATGCTTTTTCGATTATTCTGCGACCTTCACTTAGGCGTTCAAAAAAAGATATGCGAGAAATATGCATGCCTGCATATGTTGAAGATATGGGGAAAATGTACGGGGTGCCAGTGCTTACGAAAGGAGAGCGGCCCCGCGTGGGGTTTGTTGGAAAAGCGTCATTTGCAAGCACAAAAGAGCAGGTGAAGTATATGATTAAAAATTATTTGCTTCGTCGTGGCAATGATAGAGACGGGATTTGGTTTAGAAGGAAAGCACTACACTATCTCTCTCAAGCAGATTCAGTGGATCTTTTTTCAAAGCAGCGGGATTCATATTCTGCGCACCAAGCGACAATTTCTCTTCCACTACAAGATATCCGCCGAGAATATGTGGAGAATATGCTCGCGTCCCAATTTATCTTGGCTCCCAAGGGTGATGGCAATTATTCTCTTCGGTTTTTCGAGGCGCTTTCGATGGGCAGGATTCCTGTGGTGATTGATACTGACATTGTATTTCCTCTGGAATCAGAAATTCGCTTCAAGGATTATAAAGATTTTGTCGTTATGGTTCCATCAAATGATATCGAGAATATTGAGAAATATATTCTTGATTTCTGGAACGCGCATTCAGAATCGGAATTTGCAGAAAAGGGAAGGATTGCCCGACGTATGTTTGAAGAGTATCTCTATATGCCGGCGTATCTCCGGCATATCTTTCGTGATGGCTTACTTGAGAAATATCTATGAACAAACTTTTTATTATTTTTCATGGGAGATTCCCGAATGAGAAAGCTGCGGGGATTTTCGCAGCGGAAGATGCGCGATCATTCGGGCGTTACGCAGACGTTACGATGCTTGTACCCAGGCGGTTTAATAGCATTAAGGAGAATGCGTACTCGTTCTATAATCTTCCTAAAGAAATTACGGTCGTGTATTTGCCAACGATCGATCTCTTTTCAATACCGCTTCTGTCTAGAATTGCGTTTGCGGTCAGCTATATAGCATTTTCATTTTCAGCGGTTTTTTATCTTCGTAAATATAGTAAAGCAGCTATTGTACTTACCAATGAACCCCTGCCTGCTTATTTTGCGGCAGCGATAGTGCAAAAGGTAATTCTTGAAGTGCACGACAGTCCCCAAAGCTTCAAGGGTTTTTATCGTCATGTCTATAGAGAAGTATCTTTGCTTGTTTCCACCAATACTTTAAAGAAAGACAAGATGGTGCGTGAGTTTGGTGTACCAAATGAAAAGATACTCGTTGAGCAAAACGCGGTTGATTTAGAGGTATTTGCTTCAAAAGATAAAGTGCAGTCACGCATGGCGCTTGGCTTACCGGAGGCTGGGACGATAGTTTTGTATACAGGGCATTTATACGATTGGAAGGGAGTCGATACGCTCGCGCGTGCGGCCGCAGTGGTGCCTGAAGCCCTGTTTTATTTTGTTGGTGGAACGCAGAGTGATGTGGCAGCGTTTAAAAAGAAGTATTCAGACACAAAAAATATTCATGTAGTGGGGCATGTGGCACATAACATGGTTCCGCTTTGGCAAGGGGCCGCAGATATACTTGTACTGCCAAACTCCGGAAAGCATGAGATCTCTGTGCACGACACTTCGCCCATGAAATTATTTGAATATATGGCAAGTCTGCGGCCGATTGTAGCGTCCGATCTTCCATCAATTAGAGAAATCTTGCCTCCGGACGCCGGAGTATATGTTGAACCGGATAATACAGAGGCACTCGCAGAGGGGATACGCTCACTTATGGAGAATCCTGAAAGCGCGGTGCGGTATGCTACAAAGGCTCATGAAACGGTTTTGTCGCACTCCTGGATAGAGCGGGCAAAACGCATTTGGGAGAAAATAGAATTGCATGGATAACAATCCTTCAGTAACCGCAACCGTCGCGCGCGGCGCCTCCTGGCTGTCAGTATCTACGGTGCTGCTTAAATTCATCGGCATAGGTACGATGGTGCTTGTGTTAAGCAACCTTTCTGTATACGAATACGGCGCAGTCGAGCTCGCACTCTCCGTTTTGCCTTTGATGAGCATTTTCATGCTGCCAGGCCTCTCTACAGTGGTCATTGCAGACATGGGGATTGAGAAAAGTAGGGGTGAGATGGGGAAGGTAAAAGGGCTCTATCTTTCTTTTTTTAAGACGAATGTATTATTTGCACTGGTTGCGTGGGCTGTGCTCTTCTTTGGGTCAAATATTATTGCTCAATTTTATAATGAGCATATTGGATTTTTATTTAAGATTGTTTCAATTAGCCTGCTCGTCTCACCCATACGAGCCGCGTACCAGACATTTTTTGCAGTGAATCTACAATTCCGCGAACAGGCACTTGTCGGTATTTTTGAAGAGATTTGCAAACTGATTCTCGTCGCAGTTCTCGTTGCATATTTTAAACTTGGGATTATCGGCATGCTCTTTGCAGTCACGCTCTCTCAAGTAGGATCAGCGATCCTTGTATTCCCGAGATTCTTTTCTTCATACAAAAAAACGCTCGCCCCTCACAAAAAACAAGCTGTTTCTATCCTCTCCCTTATTAGAGCGCATGCAAAATGGGGAATACTCGCCACCTATACAGGATCGTTTGGCCAAAGCGCACGCCTCTTTGTAATTAAAGGGGTGCTCGGTACGGAGGCGGTAGGGTTGTTTGCTCTCGCTCTCGGTTTGTGGAATCATCTTGCATCCCTTATCCAACTCCCTCAAGTAGTTGGTCCCCTCATCACTCAATCTGTACATGATACACATCGTTTTATAACCTTGATTACTAAGGGGATTAAGTATCAATTTATAACATTTTGTATTTCGGCAGTTGGTGCGCTATTGTTTTTACCGCTTCTTATTTCATTTTTATTTCCAAAATACGGCGCAGCGCTTCCGCTTTTTAATATTCTCCTACTTATGCTCGTTCCCATGTCTTTTGATTATTTTTTCAATTACGCTTTCTTTGCACTGCGCGCTCAGAAGGATCTGTTTATTGCTTCACTGTATAAAGTTATTCTCACACTTCTCTTCTTCTGGATTGGCGGCACGTATTTTGGCTTATCGGGAATTGGATACGGTTTTGTGCTCGTGTCATCCTTATATTGTATTGAGCGGTATCGAAGGTTAAAAAAACTTATTCCTGGATTTGTAATCTCACCTAAGATGTTTTTTAAAGTTGATGAACTAGATATGCTCGTTGTGAGGAAGCTCATTGGCACTGTATCTTCAAAAATTCCTTTTCTTCGTACATAATTATGTTTGAGGCTTTTAAAACAACGCGCAAAGAAAAAATCCTGTTCCTCTCTTCTTTTGCAGTTAAGTGTTTTTTTATCGCAGCCACCCTTTTTACTGTCGGGTATTCCCAGCCTTTTGCTGATATTCAGTCTGACGCCTATCTGCCACTTGCCGAAAATCTGTATAACGAGCACGCGTTTACATTTAGTACGACAACTCCCTATGTAAAAGAAGCAACTCATACGCCGGGATACCCACTATTTCTTGCGATTTTCGCAGTGCCATTTACAAGTGTGATACCTGCGTACATTCTTCAAGCAATTCTTTTTTCTATTTCAGTCGTTTTGCTGTATAGGCTTTGCGCCGGGTTTCTATCTGACAGGGTCAGATTTTGGGGCGCACTACTGTATGGTGTTGAACCGTATAGCAGTTTTATCGCAACAAGCGCCTTGAGCGAAGCGCTCTTTATGTTTCTGTTTATACTTGCGCTGTACGTCTTGAGAGTCGCGTGGGAAAGAGGATCAATTGCGTACTTTTTTGCTGGTGGACTTTTGTTCGGACTATCGGTGCTTGTACGCCCAATCGTCCTCTATCTACTTCCTGTGCTTTTGATTTGCGGCATTGCGTTGTGTCTCTATCAAAGAAGAAAGAATCTCCTGAAGGGAATCACTATTGCAGTTTTGAGCGCGCTACTGTGCCTGGGAGCGTGGAGTGCACGAAATCATCAAGCCTTTGGGGTATGGTCAATTTCAACAAAAGGGCCTTTTACGCTGTATTTCTATGAAGTAGAGCAGCTCCTTGAGTATAAAAATGGATGGAATGCCACAGAGACTGCAGACAATCTCCTTGCATACGCAATAGCCGATAACCCTCAGGTGCAATCTCGAGAAGATTTGCGCAACCCTATATATGCTTCATATCTCTCGAATAAGTCTTTAGAAATTATTAAAGAATCTCCGCTGTTATTTATAAAGATCCATGTATTCTCGCTCGCGACTTTTTTCCTTTCAGACGGGTATCGGCTGCTATTACAGGATATGCATGTGACTGATACGCCGCTCCCCAATATTACTAAATCACTCGCGACAGGAGAATTCGCTACAATTTCAGGCTATTTTGCAGCAAATCCTTTATCTGCTGTTGTATTTTTCTTCGGGACGCTTTTTTGGGGTCTTGCGACAATGCTCGCATTTCTTTCAATTATATTTGTGTGTATGAAAAAAACGCCATTGCAAACTCGACTTGGCATTATCTTCTTCTTGATGCTACTTGCATATTTTGCAGCGATTACTGGAGCAGAATCACAAGCACGCTACAGAATTGTAATTACACCTTTTCTTTTTATGCTCGCCTCGTATTCCTTTTTCTCGTTTAAAGAATTGATTGATAAACGGTGGAGAGTAAGGTATTCTGCATCTTTACAGGAGCTATGAACCAGGATCATATCGATTGGTACAGCAGAAATACTATAGATGCACATACAGCATCACTTCGCTGGCGCTACTATTACAAGCAGCTTGAAGCGCTTCTGCACTTTGTGATCCCTGCGGACGCTCGCCTTGTGCAGATAGGTTCGGGAGACGGGGATTTGCTCTCTCATCTGAATGCAAAAGAGAAGGTCGGCATTGATTGCTCGAAGGAACTGATTTCAAATGCAACCAAGAAACATCCCACGATTGAATTTATTGAGGACGATTTCTGGAATCTACGTACATCACGTACATTTGATTACGCGCTTATTTCAGAGGTCACAGATTCACTTCGGGATGTTGAAATTGTGCTCAAAGAAACGAGAAAATTGATCAATGATCAAGGAAGGCTCGTCGTTGTAGCGCGAAACTATTGGTGGCAACCTTTATTTAGACTCGCACGCTTACTTTCTTTTGGAAAAACACACGGACCGTTTAAGAGTCTTTTAAAATTGCGCGATCTCGAGAACCTTTTATATGTTTCTGGCTTCGAGGTGGTGATAAAAGGTAGAGGAATCCTTATGCCTGTATACATCCCGTTAATCTCAGCGTTTTTTAATCGCTTTCTAGTTCATATTCCACCATTCTCCTTTCTTGGAGCGGTTCAGTATGTCGTAGCGCGACCCTTTCCTATTCCTAGACAGGATGCGAGTGTATCTTTAATAGTCGCTGCTCGGAATGAAAAAGGGAATATTGAAAACATCATTAAGCGCATTCCAGATTTTGGCAAATCTCTTGAAATTGTTATCGTCGAGGGAAACTCGAGCGATGGCACATGGGAAGAGATGCAGCGCGTACAAAAAATGTATGCAGGAGCGAAACAAATAACGCTAGCAAAGCAAGATGGGAAAGGAAAGTGGGATGCGGTGAAAAAAGGTTTTTCAATCGCCACAGGTGAGCTTTTGATCATTCTTGATGCAGATATGACTGTTCCTCCTGAAGATATGCCTCGTTTTTATAACGTATTTGCGGAGGGTCGTGGAGATTTTGTAAATGGATCTCGCAGAATTTATCCGATGGAAAAAGGCGCTATGCGCTTTCTTAACACTTGGGGTAATCGTTTTTTTGCAATTGCGCTCTCGATTATTTTGCGCCAGCGTTTTACTGATACGCTCTGTGGTACAAAAGTAATACGTAAAAGCGATTATGAGCGCATAGCGTCGATCCGCTCCTATTTCGGCAAACCCGATCCGTTCGGTGATTTCGAACTGTTATTCGGCGCTTCGAAGTTGAATCTTAAAATCACAGAATTGCCTATCCGTTACATGGATCGGGAGTATGGTGAGCCACAGATCAGCAGATTTAAAGACGGGTTTGTGCTTTTAAAGCTGTGTGTGAACGTATTTCCAAAATTTATCTTCCGCTTGTAGACTAGTAGTATGCCGATTATTTCAATTGCCTTACTGCTTGTAACTTCAATCGCTACCGCTGCAAGCCAGACGCTTTTTAAGCGCGCCCTCACCATGACCGGGGTGGCCCCTGGCGGGGGAGTAGAGTACGGCAGTTTTTTTATTCGACTGCTTATGCTGCCAAGTTTTCTGATTGCACTCTTTCTCTACGGTTCTGCGTTTTTGTTATGGATTTACCTCCTCTCTCGAACGCAACTTTCAATAATTTACCCAATCGGGATTGCACTGAACGTAATTATTACACTTGCCGCGACGCGCTATTTTTTAGGAGAGGCACTCTCGCTCTCACAGGTCTTGGGAGTGCTCATTATTTTTGCCGGCATTTTTATTGTGACTCACTAAATGAGTATGCAAACCCACCAAGAGGTAACCGAGCATTTTGACGCGGTTGCTGCGCAGTACGATTACTGGAAGGAAAAGAATTGGTACTACTACCAAGCACTAAAAAATATTGCTGCTATATACACGAAGGATGCGCACTTTGTTCTTGATGCCGGTTGTGGCACCGGGGGGATCATCTCGACACTCACTAATCCTTCCCGTGTCGGTATTGATATATCTGCGGAAATGATCGGTATTGCAAAAGAGCGCTACAGTAATCAAACAGATCTCTCATTTGAAGCAAAAGATATAACGCAATTTGAACCAGGAACATTATTTGATCGGATCCTTTTCTTTGATGTTATCGAGCATGTTGAGAATCCATCAGCAATTCTTATCAAAATGGCAAGTCTACTCTCATCTGAGGGATCACTCATTATTACGATGGCAAACCCCTATTGGGAGCCAATACTGATGATTGCTGAAAAATTGCATCTAAAAATGCCTGAAGGGCCTCACTTCAGGATTTCTTCGAAAGAGTTTATTGAACTAGCTAAGAAGGCCGGCTTACAACTCAAGAAAAGAGATTGGCGGCTTATATTTCCAAAATATATTCCACTATTTTCATGGATGGTGAATGATGTCCTCGGGTCACTTCCCTTACTAAGGCGCTTGTCGGTTATAGAAGTTTATATTTTTTCAAAATGAAAGTTGTAAGTCGAAAAAAATCGACATTACAAAAATTTCTCTATCTTGAGGCGTATGCGCTCGCTGGTTTTATGGATTTTGGAGTGGGGGTATTAGTTGCGTATGTATTTGCACACGTGTGGATGATTGAGGTCACGTGGGGTGTACTCACACTCGGTGGATTTCTGGCTCTCCTTCCTGATTTGGATATCGTCCCTGGAATCTTACTGAATACATTATTTCCAAATCGTCGTCATATTAATATTTCAAGCCACCATCTCTGGGTATCACATCGCCCTCTTGTAATGCTGCCGGCCTCCTTCACACTCGGCGCTCTGCTCGCAGGTTCATTTGGAGGGATACTGGCACTTATATGCGTCAGTTATCACTTTTTGCATGATAGTCTCTTTGGCGGCGATCTTAATCTCTATTGGCCATTTGGACATGATGCAAAGCCTTTAATGAGCGGAGAAGAGTGGATCGAGCGGTATTGGATGCAACCTTCGGTGCGCTCTTTGCTCGAGACTCTTCTTGGCGTAATCTGTCTGATTCCTGTACTGTGGCTTTCAGGATTGACTCAACTTTCCATGCTTGCTCTTGTGGGCCTCGCTCTAGTGCTTATATCGCTTTGGATAGTTCCAAGATTAGTGAAGTGATAAGCAGAAAATTTATTTAGTACTGGATCAAGTATTAAAAGATCATTTACCGAAAATATAATTAAACGCACCTTTTTTCTTTCTAGGGTATGAGTTTTGGAGTGTAAAGCCTTTATTCTGAAGATAAGGGATAATTTCCAACTCCTCTGATTCAATAAGCAAACACTGCACTGAGGACAGGTCAATACCTTGCAGAACCCGCATTTCAACTCCATCAACGTCAATTTTAATGTGTGTTGGTTTGTCCCAAGAAAAAAGATTGATCAGCGTGTCAAGCTTAAACATTGGGATTTTTTGAATAGTATCGCCTCTTGTATATGAGTGTTCTGCCGCACCAGACTCAGAACTTGAGAAGTGCAGTGTCTCGATAGCGTCCTTCTCTCCTAGCAGACACTGAATCGGAGTGATTTTTAGAGGCACAGCGTTAAGTTCGATATTTTCGCATAGCGTTGCAAACGTAGCAGGGCTCGGCTCGATTGCATAAATATGATTTGTGAAGTGTGAAGCGATTAGAGAATAGGCGCCTACATTCGCGCCAACATCATAAAAAACAGAATCTGGCGTTAGTGTTTTTTCCAACCATGCAACGGTTTCTGGTTCTTTTTCACAACCGCGCAAGCGGGAGATATCAAACGATGAATTAATTGCCATTTTAAATGGTATTTTATAATCCAAGACACCTTGTGACCGGAATATTTTGCGAATTTTATTTTTGATCTTCAGAATGGATTGCATGTGGCTATAGCTTACTATTTATCTCCGCACTTGCATATTGAGGGTATTGCTTTTATGTTAAATCAGCAGGCATTACGATCTCCTAACTTGTAGAGAGGATAAGAGCCGCCATGTCTCTTTTATATAGTAATTTATTAGGATGAAAAAAATTGCAATTGCAAGTTTACTTTCCTCTGTTTTTGTCATGATATTTTTGGTTGGAACAAGTTTAGTACAAGCGGCAAATTCTCACTCGCTCTCGCTTTCTCGTGGCGCCGCTCAATATGCATCATTAACAAACGCTTCCTCTACAGGATTGAATCTAAATGGTGATATCACTATAGAATCTTGGGTGAAGCCCTCATCTCAGCCGAGTGGAAATGATGTTTATACAATTGTAAGTAAATGGGATTCAGACAATAATGGACGCTCCTATTATTTTTCCTATGGAGCGATAGGGGGAAATACTAAAATGTTTTGTGGTGTGTCGAACTCAGGAACTACAAATCCTGTTGTGACTTTCAGTCAGACACTTAATACAAATGTGTGGTACCACGTTGCGATGGTCTATGTTTCCTCAACAGGAAATTGCAATATTTTTGTGAATGGAAGCAGTATAGGTTCAAATGCCACAGATAGTGGTGGCGCGTACATTAGTGCAGCCTCTTTTGCAATTGGTGCACAGATGGATAACTTACCGTCCCAATTCTTTGATGGAAAAGTTGATGATGTTCGTGTGTACAATAGAGCGCTTACATCAAGTGAGATACAAGATGCATTTCAAAATCCTATTGAACTTGTAGGGAATGAAAGTGGGTTAGCTGCATACTGGAAACTCAATAATGGTTTTGCGGACTCTACTTCTAATAACAATTTGCTAACAAATGGAAATAGTGCATCTTTCAGCAGCGATACTCCTTTTGTGGGTGTACTAGCGCCCACGATCTCGTCCTTCTCTGCAAATCCTCCGACTATTTCTTCAGGAAATAGCTCTATATTGAGTTGGGATGTGAATGACGCCACTCTTCTCTCAATAAATAACGGAATTGGAGCTGTTACAGGAACTTCGACAAGTGTTTCTCCCGCAGTAACAACTACATACACTCTCACTGCAAGCAATCAGGGAAATTCCACAACGACTGCTCAAGTTACCGTCACAGTAAATCCTTCTCCCTCGGCTGTGAGAAAGTCGACTAATGAATCAGTATCAAGCAGTACTGTACTGCAAGAAGATGACCAATTGTCTTTGCAAGTACAAGCAGGAAAAACGTACATCGTTGATGGTTTAATTATTGCTTCATCAACAAGTGGAACTCCTGACTTCAAAATGGCATTTATTAGCCCAGCGAGTTCAGACATGATGCTTGGGTACCTTTCTTCAGAAGGAAAAGGAACTGATGGAGGATTTTTAAGGTCGTCTGGAAATATTGCGAATATAAACCTTACCGCTAATAAGACTACGCAAATTGTCGTTCATGGAACTATTCTTGTTGGGTCTAGTGGCGCACTTAAATTGCAATGGGCTCAGGATTCATCTAATGCCGGCGCCGTCATAGTAGGGAAAGGAAGTTATCTTAGATTTACGGAGATATAATCTTTTGGCAACCTTTCAAAACCGCCTACCAAGGCAGTTTTGTCTTTTGTAGAGGTAAGACGATACGGTATGCTCAGTGTTATGGAATGGAAAAAGCTACTTTCAATTTATCGCATTGAGATCGCAATTTTTGTTCTTGCACTGTTCGTGCGTTTTGCGTTGATTGGCGTTGCACAGTTCCACCAAATCAACTTTGTTGCGCTTGGCGCAGATGGGGGAGACTACGTAAACGAAGCGCAAAATCTAATCGCGGGGCATGGGTTTAGCAGGGCAACTACGACACCTTATATACCTGATGCAATTCGCACCCCGCTGTATCCACTTTTTCTCGCTGGAGTAAAGGCGGTATTTGGAAGCTTTACCGCCGCTGTATTTGTTCAGGCATTTCTGTCGAGTTGTATTCCAGTAGTAGGCATGTTATTTGCACGCCTCTTTTTGCGCAGCAGAAAACTCATTGTGTGTATTGGAGTATTCCTTGCTCTAGAACCACATACCGCGTTTTATACAACGTTCTTTTCTTCTGAAGGACTTTCAATACTGTTACTAAGTGTCGGGTTATTTCTTTTCTATAAGGGATCTGTCAAAGAAAGACCATCTCTATTATTCTGGGGAGGTGCGCTACTTGGACTCTCTACATTAGTACGCCCGATACTGTATTTGTATCCGATACTCGGAGTTCTTCTGTTGGTTGGGCTTGGGATATCAAAACAAAAAATTGGTACATACATTAAATTTTCTGTGATATTTTGTGCCGCGTTTATTCTGATCCTCTCGCCTTGGCTGATTCGAAACTACACGCAATTTGGCACTGCGGGATTTGGGACAGTGGGCTGGTTTAACGTGTATACAAGACTCGCTGCAACAGTAGTAGCCATAGATGAGAAAAAAGATTTCTATATCTCGTATCACGAGCTTTTGGATAGATTGGGTGAGAAAGGGTATCTCTCACATGGTCCGCCTGTATCAGAATATGAAATTCAAAATCCCTCTTTTGCACCAATTCTTAAAAAAGAATCAATTGAGATACTCAAAGCACACCCTAAAGCACTGGTATCATTTGCTCTGACAGCGCCTATATCTGTAGTGACTCAAGACAATACGCTCGGACTTTTGGATGCGCTTGCAGGAATTAAGGCACAACGCCCACCGTTTTCGCCAACGCTCTACATATCCCAGCATGGCGTACTTGAAGGCACTAAAGCATTATTGCCGTACGCTGCGGGCTTATATTCACTTGCATTTATTGCAAGAGGGTTATGGACCCTGCTCGCACTCCTGTCACTGCTTGGCGCATGGAGGCTCTATAGGGATAGGCGCTATTTTGATTTACTATTTTTAGTCTCCTTTATCTTGTATATTGTGGTATTCACCATTAATGCAGGTGCTCAAATTGACGGTGGCCGTTATCGAATTCAGTTTCTTATTCCAGAATTGATACTCGCAGGCGTGTATCTAGAGTGGTTCGTACTTCGTTTTAAAAAATATGCATACCGTCGTCATCATCCCCACCTATAACGAAGCGGAAAATATTACTACGATTATTCCGCGTGTACTGTCGTCTGTACCAAACGTGTGGATTCTTGTCGTTGACGACAATTCTCCGGATGGGACTGCACTCAAAGTAGAAGAAATCATGCGCAGCGAAAAGCGTGTAGGACTCTTGAATAGAAATAGAAAAGAGGGACTCGGCAAAGCGTATGTGCACGCATTTGATGAGGTATTGAAAGATCACTCAATCGAATACCTCGTGATGATGGACGCAGATCACTCACATGATCCAAAATATCTTCCCTCGATGCTTGAGGCTGTAGAGCAAGCTGATATGGTTACCGGATCCCGCTATATTGAAGGAGGTGAGACTGAGGGGTGGGAGGTGTGGAGAAAAATGCTCAGTACCTACGGCAACACCTACTGCCGGATTATTACCGGCATGCCGATTAATGATGCCACTGCGGGATTTAATGTGATCCGCACTTCAACACTGCGTAGGGCTGATATTCGCAGGCTCAATCTCTCGGGGTACGCATTTCAAATGGAATTGAAATATTTGCTCTGGAAGTCGGGGGCTCGGTGTATCGAGGTACCAATTGTGTTTAAAAATAGAAAAGAAGGGGAATCAAAAATATCAAATCATATTATCCGCGAAGGCCTTATTGCACCATGGAAAATGAGATTTCGAAAATAGCCTGTCCAGCGTGTGCAAACATAAGCGCGCAACATCAATTCGATAAAGGCGGATTTGCGTTTGCGCGCTGCACCGAGTGCCAAACCCTATTTATAGAAAATCCACCCGAGGATACAAGTGCTCTCTATGATGAAGGATATTTTTTTGGAGGAGGGTCGGAAGGCGGGTATGGTTCCTATGATCGTGAGAAAGAAGCGATGAAAGAAACGTTTTTACAATCCCTTGATCTGATTGAAACAAAAGTGCCCAATGGCAGACTGTTTGATGTGGGGGCTGCAACTGGTTACTTTCTGGCACTAGCTCAGGATCGTGGTTGGAAAGTGGGAGGGATTGATGTCTCACTTGCTGCGGCGAAGGAGGCAAAGAAAAAAGGCATAGAGGTACACGCGGGGACTTTTGACACCATTGCGATTGATGAGTCTTCGCAAGACGCAGTCACCATGTTTGATGTTATTGAACATGTGTCTGATCCGGGGAAATTACTTAATCAAGTACACCAGATTATAAAGGCGGGTGGTGTCGTTATGGGGAGCACGCCGGATGGTGGCAGTGTCGTGGCAAAATTGAGCGGTAAAAATTGGCACGCGATCGTACCTCCCGAACATCTCGTTTGGCTCAATGATAAAAGCCTAAGACTTCTTTTTCAGAGGGAAGGGTACGAAATGTTATGGACCGGAAGGATCACCAAGCGATTTACCCCGCCCTATATTTTGCAGACCGCCTCGCGCTGGCTAGGCCTTAGATTCTTAAACTCACTTGCCACATTTATTCAAAAGACTCCACTTTCGCGGCTTCATATACCGCTCGATCTTCGGGACAATATTTTCTTTTTGGCACGAAAAACTAATTTGCTTTAATGGATAGATACCACTTGTAGGTACTACGTATTCCTTCTTCAAGAGCGATCAAATGTTTAAAACCAAGCGCATGCAGTTTTGAGACATTGAGTAGTTTGCGCGGGGTACCGTCCGGTTTGCTTGCATCCCAGTCAATATTTCCTTCGTAGCCAACAATTTTTTTCACCATTTCAGCGAGATCTTTGATGCTGACATCTTCCCCGGTGCCTACATTAATCGTTTGAGCCTCATTGTAGTTTTCAAGCAGAAAGACGACTGCTCGAGCGAGGTCGTCAACATGTAAAAATTCTCGCTTAGGCGATCCGGTGCCCCACAGCGTTACAGAAGATGCATTACTATTCTTTGCATCATCAAATCTTCGAATAAGTGCAGGGAGCACGTGTGATGTTTCAAGATTGAAATTATCTCCTGGTCCATAGAGATTTGTAGGCATCACTGAGATAAAATTGTCTCCGTATTGTGCCCGGTATGATTCGCACATCACGATGCCTGCAATTTTGGCTATTGCATATGCACGATTTGTTTCTTCAAGTGGACCGGTTAGAAGTGCATCCTCAGTGATTGGCTGATCTGCCAATTTCGGGTAAATACAGGAACTACCTAGAAAAACTAACTTTGAAACGCCACTTTGGTGAGAACTATCAATAATATGATTTTGAATTTCGAGATTCTGGTAAATAAAATCAGCGGGGCTATTCTTGTTGGCCAGTATTCCTCCCACCTTTGCGGCAGCGATAATTACGTATTGTGGCATTTGGGCAGCGAAAAAATCTTGCACAGCTTTTTTATCCAATAGATCAAGTTCGCTTCTTGTCTTCAGGAGGAGATTGGTATATCCAACAGACTGGAGTGCTCGAACAATAGCAGAGCCAACAAGCCCTTTGTGTCCTGCAACGTAGATCTTATCCGTTAGATTCGGCTTCATAATCTGCAAGTACCATAAGTTTAACAAGTTCTTTAAAGCTTGTAATGGGCTTCCAACCAAGTTCCTTTTTTGCCTTTGAATAATCGCCCTGGAGTATATCCACTTCTGCAGGCCTAAAGTAGCGCGGATCAATCTCGATAATTGTTTTTCCAGTTCGGGCATTTACACCTTTTTCTTTCAATCCTTTACCTTTCCAAACAATATTCATGCCAAGTACTTTACCGGACTCTTCTACAAATTGTCTCACGCTGTAAGAGGTATTAGTCGCAAGAATAAAATCATCTGGTTTTTTGGCCTGCAACATGCGCCACATACCCTCTACATAATCTTTTGCATAGCCCCAATCTCTTTTTGAATCAAGGTTGCCCAGATACAGCAATTTTTGTTTTCCAAGTTTGATGCGCGAGAGTCCCTGCGTGATTTTGCGTGTGACAAATGTCTCGCCTCTGCGGGGGGATTCATGATTGAAAAGAATGCCATTGACCGCAAACATATTGTAGGACTCGCGGTAATTTCTTGTAATCCAATATGCGTATACTTTTGCAACGCCATACGGCGAGCGGGGATGAAAGGGAGTAGTTTCTTTAAGCGGGATTTCCTTTGCTAAGCCAAACATCTCGCTAGAGGATGCCTGATAAAATTTGGTATTGACGCCGGAGTCTCTAATTGCCTCAAGAATACGCAACGTGCCCAGGCCAGTCACATCCCCCGTATATTCAGGGATATCAAAAGAGACGCGCACATGGCTCTGCGCACCCAGGTGATAAATTTCATTGGGCTTTATTGTCTTGAAGAGGCGATTGAAATTGCTGCCATCGGAGAGATCGCTGTAATGCAAAAAAAGCCGCTTGCCCTTTTCGTGCGGGTCTTGATAGATTGCATCTAAGCGCCCTGTATTAAAGGTGCTGCTTCGTCTAATCAGCCCGTGCACCTCGTATCCCTTAGAAAGAAGGAGTTCCGCCAAATATGAACCGTCCTGGCCGGTAATGCCCGTAATAAACGCTTTTTTCATGTGCTTGCAGTCTTACAGAACACTTATGATTAGTCAAAAGAATTACGGAAGGTGATCGAGTACTGCTTTAGCTAAGCGCTCGCCAGAGCCGCCGATTTGCCACACTTGTTCGTCAAACAATTTTTTGCGGCCAACTGTATTGAGCGCCGGGTTTTCAAGATACGCATGCACCGCAGTGATAAATTCTTTTTCTGTGACGACTCGTCTAGCTGCACCCGAATTAACCATATACCGGTAGTGTGTGATATCCATGGTGTGATCGATGGATTCAAAGTGCGGTTTTTTTGTGTATCCATCAAATCCAATCAAAATAATCGGCTTATCAAAAATTGTGGCTTCAATGGTCATGGTTGAGCCTGTATTCATCGTCACGTCACAATAGTAAAGCGTTGAAATTAATTCTTTCATGTCGCTTGCATCAAACTCTCTATCCTTACTTAAGCCTCCAAGTGTCTGACCCGGAACATGAATATGCACGTGGGTAAGCGACTTCAATTCCTCAAGGCTCACATCATAGTTGGGGTGAGATCGTACTAGCACTTGTGACGGCGGGAGTTCGCCGCGCTCGATTGCATTTGAAAGCATCTTTACATGATCTCTCGGATCGTGGATTGACAGAGGGCCACCCATAAAATAGACAATCAGCTTTCGATTTGGATCGAGTCCAAATTGCGCAAAGAATACCTCGCGGGGCAAGCGCCACTGAGGATCTAGATAATCGTCATACTGCGGCAAGCCAACTACAGTGACTTTATTCTCCGGCATATCGCCGATTGCTATCGCTTCTTTTTTAATAACAGGATTATTAACGATCAAATGATCCGGCTTAACACGAAGTAGTGTTTTTGAAGTGAAATTGTCCCAACTTTTGGTCATGCCGATAACGGGCACTCTATGGCGCCGCGCCGCTTTCATAAGCGTAATTGAATTGTCATGCATCATATTGGTGCCAAACACGAGCGTTGGTTTGTATTTCTTGAATGCTTCATTCCAAATATGATCCTCATGAAAGAGCATCTCGAGTTTTCGGATCAACTCGCGCCAAAGCCGAAGGTGCCCAAGTACCCAAATCATTTTTTTAAATGGATGAAGAATGTAATTTACAAGCGATGGGTGCAAATAGAGCGTTCGATTCTGGCGCATCCAAATGGTGCGTGTCGGGATGCTGTTATATCCCACCATGCTTATTAATTGCTCGAGCGTACCTTTGCTGTATTCAAGATCTGCCATTGGCTCGATATGTACGTTCGGGGCGCCGAATCGTTTGGTATAGGATTCGATTTTGCGATCTTGTGTGAAAATAACAATCTCAAGATCGGATCTCTCTTTGAGTATAGGAAGCACAGAGGAGAGTAACAGATTTTTTGATTCCGCCTGGGTAAAAATCGGAATAAACAGAGTGTCTCGCATTGTTTTTGTAACCTTAGGATAGCAGAGGATAGTTGCACCACATATACCGTTAAAGAAGCATAAATTGACTTATTATAAGAAACAGGCCATTCTACAATCCTTACTATGAATATCCTTGGAGTGATAGGCGCTCGATCAGGCTCAAAAACGATTCCCAATAAGAACATCAAACTACTCTTAGGGAAGCCGCTTTTGGCGTGGATTACAGAGGCTGCAAAAAAATCAAAACACGTAACTCGACTCATTATTTCAACCGACTCGAAGGAGTACGCAGAAATTGCCAAGCAATATGGAGCAGAGGCGCCATTTATGCGTCCTACAGAACTCTGTGGTGATAAGGTACCTGATTTTGATTTTCTCTATCACGCGGCGAAATGGCTAGAGGAAAATGAAGGGTGGAAAGCAGATATTATTTTGCGCCTGCCCCCAACAACTCCGCTATGCCGTCCGGAGCATATTGATTCATGCATCGAACTTTTGATAGATGATCCTATCGCAGATTCTTCGCGCACTATTACACCCGCGTCAAAACATCCGTATAAATTGTGGAAAGAATCGGGGGAGTATATTGAGCCATTTCTCTCAGAGGAGTACACGGGCCTGAAAGACGCGCACAATATGCCCAGACAAGCTTTTCCTCAGGCATACCAGCATGTTGATGTAATTGCACTTCGATGGAAGACGCTTGTGGAAGATAAATCAATGGCAGGTAAAAAAATCCGTCCGCACGTTATTGCAAAGGAAGATGCCATTGATATTGATACTGATATAGATTTTCTCATTGCAGAAGAGCTGCTTAGACGAAGACAGGAAAAAGAGGGACAATAGCCGTATGACACAGGAGGAAATTACACAGCGCTTGAAATCAATAAAGGGACTCATCCTCGACGGGGATGGCGTTTGGTTTACGGGGCAAGAATTTCGCGCGGTGCTTCCTGATGGCAGTGCCATCGTTATGAAGCCGCGCCATCATCACGATGGGCAAGGTGTTACGTTCTTACGAGCGATTGGCATCAAGATACTTTTTGCGACAGCAGAAGGAGAGCCGATGGGAAGCATCATAGAAAAGCTCAATTCTCTTCCGTCGGTAAAATCGGGTGCAATGGAGAAACTGGAAGGATTGATGAATCTCAAAGAGAAGGGTGCAAAAATTGTTGCAATTGAATCGTGGCTAAGCGCCCACTCTCTTACATGGGATGAATGCGCATATATAGGCGACGATCGAAGCGACCTTGAATGTATGCAAAAGGTTGGGCTTGCAGTAACGCCATCAAATGGCCAGCGTCTCGTCAAAAAACTCGCACATATCACGCTTACAAAGGAAGGAGGTAACGGCGCAATCAGGCAATTTAGCGAAATGGTGATTGATTCTAGGGGTATAGACGAAGCGACACTGCCGCTTGCGTAAGCTTTTTTTCCTGAAACCCTGTGGTACCCTTTAGTGTTATAAGGAGCACTACGAGGGTTACTTTATATATTAAGCACACGGCATGTCTCTATCTCTTACATTAAGCAAAATCATCCATTCCCTTCCTTCTCGCGTTAAAATCGGTTCTCGTTATATAGGCCAAGGCGAGCCCGTGTATTGCATCGCAGAGGTTGGCAATAACCACAATGGCGAACTTGAGCTTGCTAAGAAAACAATTCTTGCGGCAAAAGAGGCTGGGGCAGAGGCAGTGAAATTTCAAAAGAGAAATGTTGCAGCGGTCTTTACAAAAGAGATGCGCGAGATGGCATATGACAACCCGCGTTCACTTGCGCCAACATACGGCGAGCATCGTGAGAAACTTGAGTTTACTAAAGAACAGTTCCTTGAACTTAAAAAATGCGCAGAAGACGCAGGGATGGTGATGTTCGTCACACCGTTTGATCTTCAAAGCGCAGATTTTCTAGAAGACATTGGTGTGCATGCATACAAGATCTCCTCATTTGATGTAACCAATATTCCACTCCTTAAGCATGTAGCGAAAAAAGGGAAACCGATTCTTCTTTCAACCGGAATGGCAACACTTGAAGAGATGGATACCGCGATTCAAACCATCCTCGAAGATAATAAACTCTTAATTGTGAATCACTGCGTTTCTATTTATCCAACACCAGATGATCAGCTCGATCTCTCAATGATTCAAGTTCTCAAAGATCGTTACGCACCGCTTCCGATTGGGTACTCTGGTCACGAGCCTGATTTTCTTGCGTCCGTGGTTTCAGTGGGTCTTGGCGCGTGCGCTGTAGAGAGACACTTTACGCTTGATAAAACGATGCGGGGTTCAGATCACCATATGTCTATTGAGCCGCAAGAGTTTAAGGCAATGGTTGATTCCATTAGAAGGGTTGAAAAATCAATGGGTACTCCAGAGAAGTATATTCATGATGCTGAGGTTCCAATCCGTGCAAAACACGGCAAGAGCATTGTCGCGAAAGTAGATATTGAAAAGGGTACAAAGATCACTATGGATATGCTCACATTCAAGAGCCCAGGCTCTGGCATTAAGCCAATCGAGGTAGATCATGTTGTTGGCCGCATTGCAAAAGAGCGGGTTAATGCTGACACCGTAGTGCCCGTTGAGGCGCTTACTTGGTAGCAAGCTAAAAAGGTATGGCTGTAGAATTTTTAAAACCTGAAATACTTGATCGCGATTGGGGTCAGGAGGTTATTGTGATTCATACAAAAGACTTCACAGGAAAACTATTAAAGATGAAGGCGGGTACTCGTGGCGGTTTACAATACCACCAAAAGAAAAATGAAGCTTCGTATCTTTTTTCAGGCGAAGCCTTTCTTGAATATGACTCTGGTGATGGGAAGATTACCTCGGTAACTCTTAAAGAAGGACAGAGTATTCATATCCCGCCTGGATCTGTACATCGCGAAACTGCAATTACCGATTGTGTCTTTTTTGAGGTTTCAAACCCAGTCTTTAATGATCGAGTTCGCGTCGAGGAAAAGTACGGTGAGAAAGTAGAAGGGGGATTACCCTCAACAACGGAGGCTGAAATCCGTATCGGTTAAGCCACGCCGTTTTATAAAGTACACTTTCAAGCCGCGATAGTAATGGTATAGTTTCTCGCATGGAAGCCACCATGAAATATCTCAAATGGGCGCTTATTATAGGCGTTTTTACAGTTCCGTTTATTCCTTTTATTATTTCTTCGACTATGTTCTTTCCGTTTATTACGGGAAAGAACTTCATTTTTCGCATTGTAATTGATCTACTCGCGGCGATGCTTATTATTGTCGCCCTGCGTGATCCCTCATACCGACCAAGGTTTTCATGGTTAGGGCTCGGTGTTCTGGCACTTCTTGCGTCTGCAGGGTTCGGTGTTCTCTTTGGCGTTGATTCGCTTAAGAGTTTTTGGGGCAACTTTGAGCGCATGGAGGGTTGGATAGGCCTTTTGCACATGACCCTGTGGTTCTTTATTACCTCTATAGTGCTTTCAACTGAGAAGCTTTGGAATCGCTTTATGCAGGTGAGCATCGCTGCGTCTGTCATTATGGGCATTTACGTACTCTTTCAGGTAAGTGGCGCGCTTGTCATCAACCAAGGGGGTCTGCGTACGGATGGAACGTTTGGAAATGCAATATATCTCGCGGTGTACATGCTCTTCCATGTCTTTTTCACGCTGTTACAAATGGTCCGACATACGGGGCCAAAGTGGGTCCACGCGCTTTATGTAATTGCGCTTATCTTGCAGGGCATTGGTATCTATTTCGCTGCGACCCGCTCGGTAACGCTCGGCCTCCTCGGAGGCCTTTTGGTTGCTGGAATCGGCATTACGCTGTTTTACAAAGATAATAAGATTGTGCGCAGGACCGCAATTGGCGTTCTCGTTGCGGTAGTGATTATTGTTGTCGGGTTCTTTGCACTGCGTAATGCGCCTGCGATAAAAACTAACCCAATCCTTGGCCGCTTCGCATCAATTTCAACTTCGGAGACCACAGTGAAATCGCGCTTTATGATCTGGAATATGGCCCTCCAAGGTCTAGCCGAGAAGCCTGTCTTTGGTTGGGGCCAGGAAAATTTTAACTTCGTATTCAACAAGTACTACAACCCAAAGATGTACGGGCAAGAACAATGGTTTGATCGCGCCCACAATGCATATCTTGATTGGGCGATCGCAGGAGGCATCCTCGCGCTACTTGCGTTCCTCTCGCTATTTGGGTTTGCGGCGTGGGCGTTTCTGCGTGGAGGGAATCTCACCGTCCCTGAGCGATCAGTATTACTTGGACTGCTCGCAGCATATGCGTTCCATTCGTTTTTTGTGTTCGATAACTTAATGAGCTCGGTCTACTTCTTCTTCCTGCTTGCATATGCGCACTCCCTCATCAAAAAACCGCTGCCAAGCGCAATGCTACTTACTAAGCCAGTGCAAGGAGGAGCGTTCTCCACTGCAGCAATTGCAGTAGTTGTCGTGATGGGAGTCGGTACATACTTTATAAATATGCCGGCAATTCACGCAGCGCGGAATCTAATTAATGCGCTCACACCAACTAAGGCTGGAGTGGATGTTAGCGGGAGACCAGCTGCGCTTCAGAAAGATCCAAACGAAAATTACGATTCTTTTGTAGCCGCAACGACCAACTCTCCCTTGGGGAGACAAGAAGCGGTGGAGCAGTTGTTGCAGACGGCATCAAACGCGATCAACACGCAAGGCATTGATGCCGCAGTTAAAACAAAATTTGCAGATTTAGCGATAGAAAAAGGAGCAAAGTTGCTTGAATCAAGGCCAAATGATGCGCGACTCGAGCTGTTTTATGGCTCGTTTCTCAGTCAGCTTGGCAAGGCTGATGAGGGGAGGCAACATCTGCTAAAGGCGCGTGATCTCTCTCCAAATAAGCAGACGGTTCTTTTTGAGCTTGGGGTCAATTCATACCTGCGCTCGGGAGACACAGCAAATGCGATTGCGATACTTAAAAAAGCATATGAGTTGGCGCCCGAATATGCTGAAGCGGCGCTATATTATGCGATGGGGCTTATCTACGCGGGGGATACTGCAGCCGCTGATGCGCTTCTGACGAAACAGTACGGTACCACTGTGGTTGATGACAATCGGCTTATCAGCGCATATATAGATTCCAAGCAATTCACAAAGGCAATTGCAATTTTGAAGGTACGCGTTGAGAAAAACCCATCTGATCCGCAATCAAGGGTAACTCTAGCCTCCGCGTATAAGAGCGCGGGTGATAATGCCAACGCTGCACAAACCTTACGCGACGCGATTCGTGACTTCCCTCAATACGCATCAGATCTGCAGGGGGTAGCCAGCCAGTTGGGTATAACGCTCTAGATTGCTTGCAATGGTCAAATAGTGCGTGGTACTATAACCCTATGAGTGACCACAGCGTGTGGCACTGATGATGAAAATTCTACGTAAGGCCCGCCGCAAGGCGGGATTTACGTTTGCGCCCATCATCCCTTTCTTTGGTTTCAAAAAAAGTGGTATGGGGTACACTAAGTAAGTAGGCTTGTACTTCGCGTGGGGAGCGATGGCACTCATATAGAATTTTCAACTAGGAGGTCGCACCCGCTTCCCACATGGTGTATAAGCATTTGTTAATTAGTACATGGAATTTACCGAGCATGCTGACCTCTCATCTAGAACAACCTTTGGCGTAGGCGGTCGGGCGCGTTACCTGGGCACTACATATAGTGTCGAGGGCATCAAAAGAGCGTTTGATTTTGCTCATAAAAAAACGTTGCCCATTATTCTCCTTGGCGGCGGCAGCAATCTGCTTGCAGATGATGGGGAAGCAGAAGCCATTTTTCTTGCGTCCCGCATTCACAGTATAGAATTGGAGGGGCAAAAACTTCGTGCGGGCGCTTCTGATTCTTGGGATGAGGTAGTTGAGCGCGCCGTAAGCGCGGGCCTCTATGGCATTGAAAACCTCTCCGGCATCCCTGGCACGGTTGGTGGCGCGGTGGTGCAAAATATTGGTGCATACGGCAAAGCGCTTTCTGAAGTAATTTCATTGGTTGAAGTATTTGATACAAAGATAGGGGAAAGTACTATCCTCACTAGAGGGCAATGCAAGTTTGGATATAGGGATAGTATTTTTAAAGAGCAGGAAGGCCGGTACATAGTGCTACGTATTGAACTAATACTCACCAGCGTGCCTTCTATAGATATTTCCTACAAAGACCTGGTTGATTTTTTTAAGAAAGAAAAGCCCCAATTGCGCGCAGTGCGCGACGCGGTGCTTGCTATCCGTGCCGCCAAGTTTCCAGATCTTCGATTGGAGGGAACGGCAGGCTCATTCTTTAAAAATCCGATAGTGTCAAAGGCACAGGGTAACAGGCTTCTCAAAAAATATCCAAAAATGCCTCTCTTTAAAATGCCCGAAACTACGGGGTACAAGGTGCCGCTTGCGTGGATATTGGATAAGGCGCTATCGATGCGGGGATTCTCAATTGGGCCCGTGCGCTGTTTTGAAATGCAGCCGCTTGTCATTACTGCGCAAAAAGGAGCAACCGCAAGCGATGTGCGCGCGTTTGCCGGAGAAGTGAGTAAAAGAGTTTTAAATGAATGCGGAATCGCGATAGAGCCTGAAGTATGTATCATGAAAAAAAATAAGTTAGTACACACAATTGATTTTTAATTTGAATATGAAAATTAAATTAACTTCTGAATATTTTTTAAAAAAAGTTATCCACAAAATATTTTCAAAAACAATTGTGTGCGTGTGATCAGTGCGGGATACTTACAACAAGACATCGAATGAGCGTGCGATTCATCAGTACAAAAAGATGAATGCGACACGAGGTCGGTCGATGCATCTATAAAAACGCTACCAAACATTTATGGCAAAGAAAAAGAAGGCAAAGAAGGCTTCAAAAAAGAAGGCAAAGAAGGCACGCCGCCGCGCATAATTTTGCGCTCAAACAAAACATCCTTGCACTTGTGCGAGGATGTTTTGTATTAAGGGAGTGGCGAAGCACACGTACACTTATGCCCGAGAGAATACTTGGGCGAAGGGAGTGGCGAAGCACACGCACACTTATGCCCGAGAGAATACTTGGGCGAAGGGAGTGGCGAAGCACACGCACACTTATGCCCGCGCCCAAGTATTCTCTCGGGCATAAGTGTGCCCTTAGTGAAACTTTGTGCGAAGGGAGTGACGAACTATTTTTGCAACCCTCGCTGTGGTATTATCGATTTCTAACTATGGCGTTATTCGGAAAATTGTTTTCATTTGACGAGAACCGCCTTCGCAAGGAGGCGGAAACTCTTGTGCCCCAAGTTAACGCTCTCGAGGCCTCCCTTGAGGCCCTCTCAGATGAGCAATTACGGGCAAAAACTGCGGAATTTAGGGCTCGCTTAGATGCTGGCGAAGAGCTGGACGCGCTCGTACCGGATGCATTTGCTGCGGTACGGGAGGCCTCTAAACGCACCTTGGGCCAGAGACATTTTGACGTGCAATTGATGGGCGGCATGGTGCTACATAGACACGCTATCTCGGAGATGAAAACCGGTGAAGGCAAAACCTTGGTTGCAACACTGCCCGCGTACCTTAATGCACTCCCACGCAAAGGCGTGCACGTCGTGACGGTGAATGATTACCTTGCACGCCGCGACGCTGCGTGGATGGGCCAGGTATATGCAGCGCTTGGTCTGTCTGTGGGTGTGATCAATCACGACACCTCATATCTTTACGATCCTTCTCACGCAAAACCAGATGAAGCAGCGGAAGAGCTTGAATCATTTAAGATTTTTTATGAATTTTTACGGCCATCGTCAAGAAAAGAAGCATACGCTGCAGATATTACGTATGGAACCAACAGCGAGTATGGTTTTGACTATCTTCGGGATAATATCGCGTATGACAAAAACGAATTGCGCCAGCGCGGCCATTACTTTGCGATTATCGACGAAGTGGACTCGATTTTAATCGATGAGGCACGCACACCGCTTATTATTTCAGCTCCCTCAGCAGAGGGCGATGAGTTGTATAAGACATTTGCTCGCGTTGCCCTCACCCTTAAGGAAAACAGTGATTACGCAGTAGATGAGAAGCATCGTTCAATCAGGCTCACTGACGACGGCATATCTGCAACAGAAAAAGCGCTCGGACTAGAAAATATCTATACCGAGAAGGGTATTAAGTATGTGCATCATCTTGAAACGGCGGTGCGCGCAAAGGCGCTCTATCGAAAGGATAAAGAATATGTTGTTCGCGACGGGGAAGTAGTCATTGTCGATGAGTTTACTGGTCGTCTACAGCCGGGGCGCAGATGGTCTGAGGGCTTGCATCAAGCGGTGGAGGCTAAAGAGAATGTACCGATTCAAAAAGAGTCGCGCACCTATGCGTCTGTTACCTATCAGAACTTTTTTCGCATGTACGAAAAGCTCGCGGGCATGACGGGTACCGCGGTGACCTCCAAAGAGGAGTTTTATAAGGTGTACAAACTTGAAACCGTAGAAATCCCAACGAATAAGCCAGTTGCGCGTCTTGATCATAATGATCAAATTTTTCAGACAGAAAACGGTAAGTTTATGGCGCTCGCAAGAAGGGTTAAGGAAATCCATAAGAAGGGTCAACCAGTACTGCTTGGCACCGTGTCCATAGAGAAGAACGAATTGCTCGCAGCGTATCTTACAAAAGAGGGAGTTCCGCACGAAGTACTTAACGCCAAGAATCACGAGCGTGAGGGAGAGATTGTGGCGCAGGCTGGCCGCAAGGGAAATGTAACAGTGGCAACCAACCTCGCAGGTCGTGGTGTTGATATTAAGCTCGGAGGTGTTCCTGCAACAAAAGAGCAATACGAAGAAGTGAAAAGCCTCGGCGGACTTTTTGTAATCGGAACTGAGCGCCATGAAGCGCGCCGCATCGATAACCAGCTTCGAGGCCGCTCCGGCCGTCAGGGAGACCCTGGAGAGACGCAATTTTTTGTAGCGCTGACAGATGATTTGATGCGTGTATTTGCGTCTGATTCGATTAAAAAGATGATGGGTACCTTCGGTATTCCAGAAGATGAGCCGATTGCCAATTCGCTTATTTCAAGAGCGCTCGAGTCTGCACAGACCAAGATAGAAGGATTTCACTTCGATTCTCGTAAACATGTTCTTGAATTTGATGACGTTTTAAATAAGCAGCGCACGAGCGTGTATAAGCGAAGACGCACAATGCTTTTGGGCACCCCGGAGGAAGTGCGTGCAGAGCTTGTTGAGTTAGCGCTGGGTTCGCAGGACTACACCTCGATGCTCGAGCATAAAGAAAAAGAGCTCGGCTCTGATGCATTTATCGAAACCTCGCGCCGCGTTCTATTGCAGACGATAGATCTCTTCTGGCTTGAGCACCTTGAGGCTATGGAGTACTTGCGCGGCTCGGTAAACTTGCGCGCATATGGGCAGCGCGATCCATTGATTGAATATAGAAAGGAAGGTCTCAGGCTCTTTAGAGATATGGAAGGAGCAGTGGCCAATCAAGCCCTCGATCTCATTGGGCGCATGACTATTCAAGCAGGGCCGTCACTGGCGCTAAGTGGAGGGGGTATTATGCCGCCGCCCGCACCTGAAACTCCAGATGGCATAGGCCGCAATGACCAATGTCCATGCGGATCCGGGAAAAAGTGGAAGAACTGCGGGCTTAAAAATACCGAGGAACACCAGGGGTTGATGGCAAAAAAAGGTCAGGGGTAAAATTGAATATGAGACTAAAACTACTCTGCCTCAATCTCGAGGGGCATAAGCATTTTGATATTCAGAAGGAATTTTTTAAAAAGGAGGATGCCGACGTGCTTTGTCTCCAGGAAATATTTGAACAGGATTTCGAGGAGTTGAAGCGTGCTTTACACATGAGTGGGATATTTGCACCTATGTCGTCACATCAACATTACGCTGGGGCCGCGGATGAAGTGTGGCACAACAGAGGAAACGCTATTTTAAGCACACTTCCAATACACAATGTTCAAAAACAATACTACTGGGGTAGTGAAGAAGAGATCACTCATTTTGATAGATCCGAAGGGATGAACCAGGATGATATGTCAAAAGTGTTGCTTTCGTGCTTTGTTGGCGAAAAGTCTAGTGCGATTTGTATAGGTACGACGCATTTTACCTGGACCCCCGATGGAAAACCGGACGCGTTTCAAGAAAAAGATATCGAATTTTTTATGAAATCACTCGCAGACCACAAAGAGATAGTTTTTTGCGGGGATTTTAATGCACCAAGAGGATTGGCAACGTTCGAGCGCATCGCCTCAACCTACAGAGATAATATTCCGAAGGAGTACACGTGTAGCCTCGATCTTGAGCGGCATAAGGCTCCTGAGGCTGTGAAGGAATATATGGTGGATGGCCTGTTTTCTACCCCAAACATCAATGTATCGGATGTTCGCATGATAGAGGGCGTGAGCGATCACAAAGCGATAATTGCCACTATAGAGAAGTCGAAAGCGGTACAATAGAGGAATGCCTGCATTTTTAAAAAGACTGTGGCCTTGGGCTTTTCGAAAAGATAAATTCGTACTTGGCGATGATGGTAATCCGGTGCGCATTTCGGCCGGAGGAGTTGTTATAGGGCCGGGTGGCAGAATCATAGTCGTGCATCAAGCAGGGAACTCATGGTCACTACCCAAGGGGGGTGTAGAGGGATATGAAAATCTAGAAGAGGGAGCGCGCAGAGAAATTTTTGAAGAAACAGGAATCAGTGATCTCACTCTTATTGAAGAGTTGGGCACATACGAACGCTACTCGATTGCAAAAGGAGGAGTTGGAGAGAATCGGGATTTTCCTGTGGGTAGGCGCACCTTTTTTCTATTTCGCACAACAGAGACAGAGTTTGTTCCGACAGATGGCGAGATTACGGAAGCTCGTTGGGTCACGATCGACGAGGCAATTGCACTCGTGACCCACCCCAGGGATAAGGAGTTTTTAGAGGAAGTTCGCGCTAAGATCGTCTAAAAAGCCTTATATAGCAACACGTTGCATCTATTGACTTATATACCATTAAAATGGTATAATATATATAGTAATTCAAGTGATATAAGGAGATTGCTATGCCAGTACGGTAACAGCACGGAGGACTCATGTCTCTTCAATCTAACCCTTTGCTGGGTAAACTTTCGGTCAGTTCGCACTATTCCGGCCTCTGTTGTCCGTTGTGCGCTAATCCCAAAAAGTGGGGTCCGCGCATGCGTCAGCGCAATAAATACAGGAAGCGCAAGACGCTTCAGCCGCATCGTACTTGGAAGAAAAAGTAAATTAGTACGTGTTTGAAAGATCGGCCACCATCGTGTGGCCGATCTTTTTCTGTTCTAAACTCGATAAAATATTTCTTTTCTGGTAGACTGCTCAAATCGTATGAAGGCTCTCGAGGTCAACAATGTAGTAAAAACCTATGCAACGGGCACACACGCACTTAAAGGCGTGTCTCTTGCTATTGAGGAAGGAGATTTTTATGCACTCTTGGGTCCCAATGGCGCGGGCAAAACAACACTCATCGGCATCACCTGCGGACTCGTAAATAAAACATCCGGCACAATATCAGTGTTTGGACATGACATAGATACAGAAACTGAACTCGCGAAATCTCAAATTGGACTCGTTGGTCAGGAAATCAATTTTAATCCATTTGAAAAGCCATTTGATATCGTTGTAAACCAAGCGGGCTACTATGGTATTCCGCGCTCTGTTGCTATACCCCGAGCAAAACAATTGCTCACGGATTTGGGACTTGGAGATAAGATGAATCAAAACGGATTGACTCTAAGTGGCGGTATGAAGCGACGCCTCATGATTGCAAGGGCACTTGTGCACGAGCCGCGCTTTTTGATACTCGATGAGCCCACAGCGGGCGTTGATGTTGAGCTGCGTCGTAGCATGTGGGATTACTTGAGAGGTCTCACGACCAAGGGTCTTACAGTGCTTTTGACCACGCACTACCTTGAAGAGGCGGAACAGTTGGCAAATAAAGTTGCGATCATCAATAAGGGAGAGATCGTTGCAAATGGCACGATGGATGAGGTGCTAGCACTCCACGATGAAAAGCCGGCAGGCGATGGGTACCGCGGAGGCCGCCTTGAAGAAGTATTTCTTAAGCTCACTTCGGAAAAGTAGTTAATAGTTGTCAGTTAGAAGTTATCAGTATGAAAATAGCATCGTACAAAGATCTCACTGTATGGAAAAAAGGCGTCGCGTTAGCGCAAGAGGTTTACCGGGCAAGTGAAGTACTGCCTGCTCAAGAGCAATACGCACTTCGCAGTCAGATGTGTCGGGCAGCTGTTTCAATTCCCTCGAATATTGCTGAAGGGCAGAAAAGAGGCACGAAAAAAGATTTCGCTTATTTCCTTCGCATTGCCTATGGTTCTTCTGCTGAACTTGAGACGCAGATAATTATCGCGGCCTCGATATATCCCGTTGTGGATTTCAGTAAGGCGAACGAACTGCTGCTTGAAGTTCAGAAAATGTTGCCAGCCTTGATACGAACTATGAGTGCATTACCAGCGAGTGCCCTGTCAACTAACAACTAACAACTATGAACTCAAACCTATACTGGATATCGTTTTATACCATGCTACGAAAAGACGTCGTACGCATGTTCCGCATTTGGGTGCAGACTTTCTTGCCCTCCGTGGTTACCTCGGTGCTCTACTTTTTAATTTTCGGTACGATTCTTGGCTCCCAGATAGGAGAAATCCAGGGCGTATCCTACATGACGTTCGTGGTGCCAGGACTCGTAATGCTCGCAATTGTTACGTCTGCGTACTCTAATACATCATTTACTTTCTTTACCTCGAAGTTTTTCGCTCGCTCAATAGACGAAATTTTAGTTTCACCCACACCTCCTTGGGTGATGATTGCTGGGTTTATAGGTGGGGGATTAGTGCGCGGCGTTATCATTGGCAGTCTTGTTCTGGCAGTCTCCATGTTTTTCACGGGGCTCACTCTTTCAATCCACAACGCATTGATTATTCTTTTCTTCGCAGTTCTCACGTGCCTTGTTGCAGCGCTCGCGGGGCTTGTTAATGGCATCTATGCAAAAACAATGGATGGCATCAATATCGTGCCAACATTCGTACTCACCCCGCTTATTTACCTCGGGGGCATTTTTTATTCGATCCACTCGCTTCCTACATGGTGGCAGACGCTAACGTATGCAAACCCTCTGTTCTATCTCATTAACGGATTTAGATACGGATTTTTAGGAATTACCGATGTATCAATCTGGCTTTCTGTTGCAGTGCTCACCGGTATGATTGCTGTTCTGATCGGGATTAACTGGTATCTCATTCGCACAGGTCTTGGCCTCAAGCAATAACTCAAGCGAAAGAGTTTGCTATAGTAAACAAATGATAAAACTTGTTATAAAATTTCTAATCACAGCGGTAGCGGTATACCTTATCGCAACGCTTATTCCAGGCATCAGCGCAGATAGTACGCAGACTGTGTTTATTGTCGCAGCTCTCTGGTCTTTGATTGTGATGTTTATACGTCCCATTTTGCGAATACTCACGTTTCCAATTACGCTTATTACGTTTGGACTGTTCTCCTTTATTCTCAATGTCATACTTTTCGCCGCTATGGCATACGTGATTCCAGGATTCACCGTGACCGGAGTGATCCCTGCAATTATTGGATCAATTGCGCTCTCGCTTGCGTCATCTATTGCAGATCATTTGGTCTAGACTAGCAATTGCGTGCTAAAAGCCGTAAGCTAGCTTCAATGGCATTTGTCGATGAATTAAGAATCCACGCCCGTGGAGGGAAGGGTGGAGACGGAGTTGTGCGTTGGCTGCACGAGAAGGGAAAAGAATTCTCGGGTCCTTCTGGTGGCAACGGCGGCAGAGGTGGCGCAATCTATATGCGCGCTGTTCGTGATTCCCAAATTTTAAATAGATACACAGGAGAGAAGGAGTTTCGCGGCGAAGACGGCGGAGACGGCATGAGCCGCAAGATGCACGGTAAGGATGGAAAAGATATCACAATTGATGTGCCTGTGGGATCTGTAATCACCAATCTTGAAACGAAGGAGCAGTTTGACCTAAGTGATGAGGGGCAGAGCGTCATGATACTCTCTGGCGGTCGCGGCGGTGTGGGGAATCATCACTACAAATCCTCAGTCAATCGCTCGCCGATCCAATTCACAGAGGGTCAATCAGGGCAGGAGGCTGATTTGCATATTGAATTGCGGCTTGTTGCAGATGTCGGATTGATTGGGCTTCCAAACGCAGGCAAATCCTCACTTCTCAATGTGCTCACCAATGCTGCTGCAAAAGTGGGAGCGTATGCTTTTACGACGCTCGATCCAAACCTTGGTGCTTTTTATGGATATATCATTGCAGACATCCCTGGTCTGATTGAAGGAGCTGCAGGAGGAAAGGGGCTTGGGCATAAATTTTTGCGCCATATCACAAGAACAAAAGTGCTTATACATTGCATTTCTTTGGAATCAGAAGATCCCATGCGCGATTACAAAGTGGTCCGCGAGGAACTCTTGAAATTTAGCGACTCACTGAAGGACAAAAGGGAGATTATAATGCTCACAAAAGTAGACTCGGTCACTCCAGCTAGACTCAAAGAAGTCGCCGCGCTATTTAAGAAGCTTAAACTTGAGATACTCTCTGTCACCATTTTGGATGATGAGTCTATTAAGTCGCTTCGCGACGCTCTTATTTTGCGATTGAGAAAGGAGTAGCACTTCTGGTATAGTGCCCTGTATGTCATGGCGCCCTACTATCGGTCTTGAGGTTCACCCCAGTAGTACAGCAGAGCTGACTACGGGGCACGTGCTGAACAATATATGAGCACAGAATATAAACCCACAATTGGACTCGAGGTTCATGCAGAATTGAATACTAGAACCAAGATGTTCTGCAATTCGCGCAACTCGCCTAGAGAGGAGCGTCCGAACGTCAATATTTGTCCTGTGTGTATGGCGCACCCAGGAACACTTCCCGCAATCAATAGGGAAGCGGTACACCATGTAATTCGCATGGGAAAAGCCGTAGGAGGTGCGATTGCCGATTACACAGAGTTCGATCGCAAAAACTATTTTTATCCGGATATCCCAAAAGGCTATCAGATCAGCCAATTTAAATACCCGTTGATCTCAGGAGGAGAACTTGCCGGAGTCGCAATCACGCGCATTCACCTTGAAGAAGATACTGCCCGTTCGCAGCACGTTGAGGGTAAGACGCTTGTTGATTACAATCGCGCTGGCGTGCCTTTGATGGAACTGGTGACAGAGCCGGTGATCCATGACGCACAAACTGCAGGCAAATTTGCACGCGAACTGCAGCTTTTGCTTCGTGCTCTTGGTGTGTCTGAAGCCAACATGGAGGAGGGACAGATGCGCGTTGAAGCGAATATCTCCGTCTCAAAGAGTGATGTGTTTGGCACGAAAGTAGAGATAAAAAACCTCAACTCATTCCGCTCAGTTGAGCGAGCAATTGAATTTGAGATTGAGCGCCAAAGCACATTGATTGAATCTGGCGGAAGCGTGGTGCAAGAAACAAGAGGATGGGATGAGAATTCAAACTCTACATTCTCTCAGAGAAAAAAGGAGTCTTCGCATGACTACCGCTATTTTCCAGACCCAGATCTGCCTAAGTTATATTTATCTAAGGTGAGTGAATTTGCAGATGATGTAGTGAAAGCAAGTTTGCCGGAGCTTCCATGGAAAAAAAGGGAGCGCTATATGTCGCTTGGACTTAAGGCAGAGGACGCTGAGATGTTTGTACGAGATATTGCGCTTAGCACTTTTTTTGATCAGGTTGTCGCACATAATCCAAGTAATGCGACGCTCGCTGCAAATTATCTTACCTCGGATATTACCGGTCTTATTGAGTCAGGGAAAATTAAAAGCACCTGGCTTGGCGAGCAGGGAAATGCAGTGCGCTTTGGTGAATTGATTTCGATGGTTGCATCAGATGAAGTATCCTCACGAGCAGCAAAAAATATTCTTGAAATGCTCACAAGCGATGCGCGCTCTGCACGCGAAATTGCACAAAGTGAAGGTCTCTTTCAGAAACATGACGCGAGTGAGCTTGAAGAAATGGCAAAGAAAATTATTGAAGCAAATCCAAAAGTAGTTTCGGAGTATAAAGCGGGGAAGGGGGCGGCGCTGCAGTTTCTCTTGGGTCAAGGAATGAAGGAAAGTAAGGGTGCAGCAAACCCCAAAATACTTAAAGAAGTCTTCGAGAATCTATTAGTCTAGTGGATCAAAAAATCCCCCGAGAGATTAAATCTCTCGGGGGATTTTTAATTGCACTTGCATCTCTCGTCGATCCGAGTAATGATGTTTGCTATAAGCCAATGGACAGTCTAGTTATAGAGGGAAAAGAATATATCTCGGCAAAGCGTGCGGCCCGAGAGCACTCCTACACCATGGACTACGTGGGTCAGCTTATTCGTGGAGGCAAGCTTTCTGGTCAAAAAGTTGGAAGATCATGGTACGTGGAACATGACTCTCTGACAGCGTATGTGCGTTCGCTTGCAGGCAAAGAAATGAAAGGCCCGTCACACGCTAGCGCGCAATCTAATCGCACGCATATAGATGCAAAAGAAGTAATGCAGGACATTTATGTCCAACCCGCAATCCATGCAACGCAAACATACCAAGTGATTGAAGCGACACATATTCCAGTTGAACCGGAGTTACTACACGAACAACCAATAATTTCTGCAGTACCGATTACTCCGGTTGTTATACCTATACAGAAAAAAGAAGAAGTTCGTACACGATCTGCGTTCGATTACACTATGCTTAACTATGTGCAGGACACAGGGGATGCAATGCCCGAACTTGGTGTAAAACAGTCTAGTCATATGAGTGTAGAAGATAAGAGCGGAATTAAAATAAATCGTATTCATAATTCAGTTCCCGATGTTTCTCATGTAGCACCTCAGCTCACCACTCTTTCACATATTAAAGTCGCACCAAAATTTAATAGCTACGAAAGTAGTATCGCAACAAATACAGCTCCAGAGGGACACTTTGTTGATGTGTATGAGGATCATCATCCTACTGTCCGAACTTCCTTACTTCCAGCGCTTGTTGCAGCTGGACTAGCACTTGCAATCTTTGCCCTTGCGGGGGGGTCACTTTTCTTTAAACGAACAATGAACTACGAAGCTGCAACATCAGCGGTTACTACAGGGTTTATGTACAGCGATCTCGGCAACTAACAAGGTGTACCGAGATCATTTCTGTATTGCTATATATAAATAAAATCGCAATTCGAGCACATGGAAAAAGGCTATCCGAGCTATAGTAAATATGAACATTTGAAAGAGATTTCAAAGAAATTAAGCTATTCAGAAAGTATAGTTAGAGGCCTTTGTCGCGATGGAATACTCAAATGTACTAAAATAGAGGGCTCTTGGTATATTGATCCCGACTCCATACCCAAGGCTGTACAGTACCTACAAAGAAAGAGGTCAAACAAGCAAATCTCGCTCTCAAATCTTCGAAAAAATGAAATTGCGACCCTTGCAAAGCAGCCTAGGAGACGCAAGAAGCTGATCGGTATAGAGATCAAGTTGCACTACGAGTAGCAAGACGATTTTTAAGTAAGGTATTGAATGCTGTGTTAGTTAGGGTCAAAAAGAATCTCGAACACCCGAGATTCTTTTTGTTTATAGGCTTTTTACCTAGGTACTTAATTTTAGTCTTTAAAAAAGTAAGTTGATAAAGGCATCAATATATTACTAGCGATCGATTTAAACTGATTCTGAGCAAAAATGCCATTTTGTGGCAGTTTGACTATATATAGAAATTTGCAAAAACATACATAGTTTAAGAA
>Ga0163150_10001668_pt1 | contig 36527 bp, 28 predicted proteins | sample OliLakLV19P2IB_FD_148628 | JGI IMG/M metagenome (GOLD analysis project Ga0163150, IMG submission 148628) | Freshwater microbial mat bacterial communities from Lake Vanda, McMurdo Dry Valleys, Antarctica - Oligotrophic Lake LV.19.P2.IB | ecosystem: Environmental > Aquatic > Freshwater > Lake >... | reverse complement strand
TCCCGACTCACCCTCCGGGTGACCCGATACCAACGCCTTTTGGTCAGTCATTCCCAACAGTATCAACTACTTCAAACCACGAACCCGGAATCAACTGCCGTTTTTAGGATAACTCAGCCACTTACTCTGGCGGCCCCATCGGCTTTGAAGCGCAGGCCGTGAAACCCAGCGTCGACGCGGTCGGCGAATTCCGCGTGGTCACCAACAACCTCTCGGCCGAGTTCGGCAACCGCATGGGCGGCCACGTGTTCGTCAATATCAAGTCCGGGACCAATCAGTTCCACGGCACGGCGTTTGAGTTCCTCCGCAACTCGGAGCTCGACGGCACGAACTTCTTCGCCAACCGCAACGGCTCAGCCAAGCCTGCCTATAAGCAGAATCAGTTCGGCGGCACGGTCGGCGGACCGATTCGCAAGGACAAGACGTTCTTCTTCGCGTCGTATGAAGGCACGCGCACTCGCCTCGGACGCAGCTTTGTCTCCACCGTGCCAATCGACGAAATTCGCGAGGGCAACTTTAATCGCATCCGCCCCATCTTTGACCCAGCCACCACAGTTGGCACCGCGGCCAGTTTCACCCGTCAGCAGTTCCCCAACAACATCATTCCGAGGAACCGCTGGGATCCGCTGTTTCCCAAACTGCTCGCACTCTATCCCCGGCCGACGGACAATTCCAGGATCGCCAACAACTTCTTCTACTCGCCGAGCGAGAGCAACGACGTCGACGTGCTCGACCTGAAGGGCGACCACAACATCAACGACAGCAACCGCATATCCGTCCGGTTCAGCAAGCGCGCCCGCGACCGCTTTGAGCCGGGTCCGCTGCCCATGCCCGCTGACGGCGCCCTCGCTACCACCACCGTCATCCGCACCAACAGCATCGCGGCTTCCTGGAACTCGACGCTCAACGCCAGCATGGCGAACGAAGTCCGCTTCGGCTTTACGGACTTCCCCACCAGGTTCGACGTTCCGTACGACAAACCGCTGTTCGACGAGTACGGCATCAAAGGCATTCCAAAGACCACCTTCGCCACTTCCAACGATCACGGTCTGTCGCGCTTCTCGCCGGCTGGCTATGCCGAACTGGGCACACGTTCGTTCTGGCCGAACATCAACAACATGCGTACGTACCAGTTCAACGAGACGCTCTATCACAACTTCGGCAAGCACAACATTCGCTATGGCGGCGAGTTCCGTCATGAAAACGTGTTCCGCAACGCGGCGCGTTTCGCGCGAGGCCAGTTCGCGTTCGGCCGCGAGTTCACGGCGAACCCCGCCAACCGAGGCGCCACCGGCGACGGCATGGCGGAATTCATGCTCGGCCTTGCGTCCGGCGGCACCATCGGCAACGAAATCGGGGAGAACCTCATGGCGAAGACCATCGCCGGCTTCGTGCAGGACGACTGGAAGATCACCCCGCGTCTCACCCTCAACCTGGGCGTTCGCTACGACATCTTCTACGCTCCCACGGCTCCCGACAGCCTCGTGTCGTCCTTTGAGCTCGACTTTGCCAACGTCGGCGCCAATGCTCGTCTGAAGCAGATTCGACCGAAGGATGGCGGCGATTGCCTCTGTGAAAACGATCTGAACAACTTCGCACCGCGCATCGGACTGGCCTGGAAGGCGACCCAGAAGACTGTAATCCGAGCCGGCGTCGGCGTCATCTACGCACGTGCCGATGCGCTGCAGACCCAGTGGGCGCGGTTCCAGAATCAGTCTCCCGATTTCATCGAAATCGGCTTCGGCACCATCGACCGCATCAATCCGCGCCTTACTCTGAGCGGCGGATTCCCGGCGGTCACGCTGCCTGCTACCGAGATCCCCGGCCCGAACTCCATCGGTATCACAGCGCCTTCCAAATATCTGCCGACGCAGTACTCCCAGCAGTGGTTCGCTGATATTCAGCGCGAATTGCCGTTCGACACGCTGTTTACGATCGGCTACAACGGGAACGGAACGCGCCAGATGCTGGCTGACGTGAACTACGCCATACCGTTCAACATCGAGCCATCGCCCATACCGATCGCCAATCGACGCCTGTGGCCCTTCTACAACAACGTCTCGCGTCCCCAGGCGGTCGGCAATCTCAGCTACAACGGCATGATTGTAAAGGTTGAGAAACGCTTCAGCAAGGGCCTCACGTTCCTGTCGTCGTACACGTGGTCGCACGCCATCGACAACTCTGATGAGGCAGGCAACAACGACGGTGGCGGAGCTGGCCTCAAGCCCTGGGATCGCTCGCTTAACCGCGGTCCGGCCCTCACCGACGTTCGCCATAACTACATCCTCAGCACCACGTGGGAAGTCCCCGTCGGTCGCAAGCGCGCCGTCCTGGGCGACATCAACCGCTTTGCCGACTTGCTTGTCGGCGGTTGGCAGCTCAGCGGTATCTTCAGCCGCACCTCGGGCCTGCCCTTCACGGTGTCCACTTCCGGCGGCATCACCAACGCCGGCGGCGCCGACCGTCCCAACCGTCTCCGCGACGGAGCCTTGCCGGCCAGCGAACGCACCATCGACCGCTGGTTCGACGTCAGCGCCTTCGCCGTCCAGCCCCAGTTCACCTACGGCAACTCGGGCCGCAACATCCTCAACGGACCGACACTGACCAACCTCGACCTCTCCGTCGGCAAGACGTTCACTGTCACCGAGCGTGTCCGCCTGCAGTTCCGCGCCGAGGCTTTCAACGCCACGAACACCCCGTTTTTCGGACTCCCGGGAGCCAACATCACCGGCGCCGGAGTCGGCCAGATCACCAGCGCCGGCGAGCCCCGCCGCGTCCAGTTCGGGCTCAAGCTGCTGTTCTGATCGACGACGCTCGCAAAAAGAAACGGCCGCCAGGTTCGATGCCTGGCGGCCATTTTGTTTCAGAGAGCCGGTCAGCCCCGTGGAGGGCGTGTTGGTATGTTTGCTATCCTCGACCCAATGCGGCTTTTCCTCCCCCTGCTCCTCGTGTGTCTCCCCGCACTCCAGGCCGCAACCCTCGACGGAGCAAAGGTTTACGCCGACCACTGCGCCTCCTGTCACGCCTCTCCCGCAGGCCGAATTCCCTCCCGCGAGACGATGGCTCGCCTCACCCCCCGCCGTATCGTAAACTCGCTCGAAAGCGGAATCATGTTCATGCCCGGCCGCCGCATGACCCCGGAGGAGCGCCGCTCCGTAGCCGAATTCCTGACTGGAAAGTCGTACGGCATCCAACAGGCCCAGTCGACGGCGGGCCGCTGCGCCGCCGCGTCCCCTGCCCCCGCCGGACGCCTCACCGCCGCCAACCTGCCAAGCCTGAAGCTGCGCTGGGCGTTCGGCTTTGAAGGCGAGGTGATGGCCTTCGCCCAGCCCACCGTCTCGGGAAACCGACTGTATGTCGGCAGCGCCAGCGGAAGCGTCTACGCGCTCGACGCGGCAACCGGCTGCACGCACTGGCAGTTTGAGGCCGAAGCCGCCGTGCGCACCGCCATCGTCGTTCAGGGCGACCGGCTCTGGTTCGGCGACCTCCACTCGAACGTCTACTCGGTCGACAGCGGCAGCGGCGAAATGCGCTGGAAGAAGAAGCTCGACGCGCACCCGTCGGCCCGCATCACCGCCGCCCCCGCGCTCCATGAAGGCCGCCTGTACGTCCCTGTTTCATCATTTGAAGAAGGCATGGCGTCGATGCCGAGCTACTCGTGCTGCACGTTCCGTGGCAGCCTGGTGGCCCTCGACGCCACCAGCGGCCGCCAAATCTGGCAGCGCTTCACAATCGACAAACCTGCTGCTGTCCGCGGCAAAAACAAGCAGGGCGCCGCGCAGCGAGGCCCGTCCGGAGTGGCCATCTGGTCGACCCCTACCGTCGATCCGAAGCGCGGCCTGGTCTATGTGACCACCGGAGACAACTACTCCGATCCCGGCACCCCCTTGAGCGATGCGATCCTGGCCATCCGCCTCAACAACGGCTCCATCGCATGGGCAAAACAGGTGCTCGCCAATGACCGCTGGAACGCTGCCTGCCTCGGCGACAAAGTGAATTGCCCTGAAGACAACGGCCCCGACGCGGATTTCGGCTCCTCCGCCCTCCTCACCCGCACCCCGTCCGGCCGCGAGCTCCTCATCGCCGCGCAAAAATCCGGCATCGTCTGGGCACTCGACCCGGATAAACGGGGTGAGATTGTCTGGAGCACACCCGCCGGAAAAGGTGGGCCGCTCGGAGGAATTCAGTGGGGCCACGCACTCGACGCGACACAGGTCTACGCACCCATCTCGGACGTGCAACTGCCGGACATGGCCAACACGGGCGGCGGACTCGTGGCCCTCAATCTCGAAACCGGCAAGGTCGCGTGGAAAGCCCCTCCCGCCGCCTGCGGCACTCGAGCGCCCTGCAGCCCGGCCCAGATGGCGGCGGCCGCCGTAATTCCGGGAGCAGTCATCTCCGGCGCCCGCGACGGCATCTACCGCGCCTACGCCGCCGGCGACGGCAGCATCCTCTGGTCCTTCGACACCTGGCGCGACTTCGAGACTGTCAACAACGTGGCCGCACGAGGCGGTTCCATTGATGGCCCCGGCCCGACAATCGCCGGTAATATGATGTACGTAAACTCGGGATATTCGCTCTGGAACGGCCGCGGCGGAAACGTACTGCTCGCGTTTTCCGCGGATTAAATCAGGCCGATTTCACCTCTGTCCACAGCCGGTCCCGCAGCCGCTGGATCTCCGGCGAGCTCGAAGCGGCCCACTCGCCTCGCGCCAGCACCTCCGCCGACGGATAGAGCGTCGGCAGGTTCCGAATCGCCTCCGGCAGCAGCGCCCGCGCCGAGCCGTTCGCCGTAGCCGTCCGAGCCCCTTTCACCACGCCGGCTGCCACCTCCGGCCGCAACAGATAATTCAGGAACTCATGAGCCAGATCCCGCCGCACCGACTCCCGCAGAATCACTGCCACATCGGGGTACAGCGCAAACCCTTCCGCGGGATAGCAGAACGCCAGCTTGTCCGATTCATCCAGAGCCTGTTGCGCCGTGGTCGACCATAACTGCGCCGCCACCACGTCGCCCGCAATCAGCTGATCCCGAACCTCGGCATTGATGTACGCCCGGAGCAGCGGCTTCTGCGCGACAGCCGCACCCTGCGCCGCCCGCAGGTCCGCCGCGTCCCGCGTGTTCAGTGACTTACCCAGCTTCCGCAGGCAAGCCCCAAACACATCCACCGGGTCGTCGAGCATGGTCATCCGGCCCTTCAAATCCGCGCGCCACAGGTCCGCCCACGCCGTCACACCCAGAGACTTCGCGTAACAGATACCCGTGGCGTTCCACATATACGGCACTCCCCACGTGAGCTCCGGATCCCACGCCGGACGTCGAAACGGGACATCCAGATGCCCCAGGTTCGTGAGGCGCGAGTGGTCGACCTGGCCCAGCAGCCCCATCTCCCGCATCGGCTCGATGAGATAGCTGGTTGGAAATACCACGTCCCAGCCGGAGTTGCCGCCCATCACCCGCGCCAGCATTTCCTCATTGCTTTCATACACGGCATAGCGGACGCGCACGCCGAACTCACGCTCGAAATTCGGGATGGTCTCCGGACCCACGTAGCTCGACCAGTTCCACACGTTGAGCCTGGGCCGCAAGTCCCGCGAGCACGAAGCGGCGGCGGTCGACAGCCCGGCGAGAAACCACGTGCGCCTGGTCATCACCTGGTCTCCTGCAGCTTCGACGACACCGCGATGAGTACGCCCAGGCCGACCACAATCAATGTCGATATCGCATTCACCACCGGGTTCGCGCCCCGCCGTGCCAGTGCGTACACCACCATCGGCAGAGTCTCGGAATCAACGCCGGCCACCATGCTGGTAATTACGTAGTCGTCAAAGGAAATCGTGAATGCCAGCAGCCCCGCCGCCGCAACCGCGGGGAAGATTAGCGGCAGCGTCACACGCCGGAACGTCGTCCACTCAGTGGCGCCCAGATCCAGCGCGGCCTCTTCCAGGCTCGCGTCCATGCTACGCAATCGAGCACTCACCACAATCACCACATAAGCGATGCAGAACATCGTGTGCGCCGCGATTACGGTGTGCATCCCCAGGTGCATGCCTACATACCGGAACAGCCACTGAAAGAACGCCAGCAGTGAAACACCCATCACGATCTCAGGCGTCACCAATGAAAGGTACAACGTCCCTGAAACAGCCCTCGAGCTCCGCTTCCAGAGCCCATACGCGCACAGTGTGCCGATAATGGTCGAAGCCAGTGTCGCGGCAAACGCAATCAGCAGACTGTTCCACGTAGCCTCGGCCAGCTGGGCATCACGAAACGCCGCATCGAACCACTTCAGGGAGAACCCCGTCCAAACCGTAAATCGCGACTCGTTGAAGCTGAACACCGCCAGCACCAGCAAAGGCAGATGCAGAAACGCGAATGCCGCGGCCGCATACAACCCCAGCAGTCGACTCACAACGCGTCCTCCGACTGCGTCCGCATCCACACCACCAGCAGCACCAGCGACAACAGCATCAGCACCAGCGCCACAGCCGACCCAAACGGCCAGTCCCTCGCAGTAGTGAACTGATTCTGAATCAGGTTCCCCGCCATTACCGTCTTCCCGCCGCCCAACAGATCCGGCGTCAGATATGCACCGAGGCAAGGGATAAATACCAGTACTGCGGCCGCACGAAACCCCGGCGCACACAACGGCACAATCACACGAATCAAAGTCTGCCATGGCGACGCGCCCAGATCCGCGGCGGCCTCAGTCAGTGACTTATCCAGCCGCTCCAGAGTCGCGTACAAAGGCAGCACCACGAACGGCAGATAGCCATACACCAGCCCGACGAACACCGCGCCATCGTTGTACAGCAGCGGCAGCGGCTCGCGAATCAGGCCCAGTCCAGTCAGTGCGGTATTAATCAGCCCGGTATCCCGAAGCAGAACCATCCACGCATACGTGCGAACCAGGAAACTGCTCCAGAACGGCAGCATTACAAGCTGCAGATACAGGTTTCGACGCTTCCCCGCCCTCGAAATAAACAGCGCCAGCGGAAACCCCAGCAGCAGACATCCCACGGTAGCGACACCCGCCAGCACAAACGTGCGCAGAAAAATCGCGCCATACAGACCATCGGCGATCCGCGAATAATTGTCGCCGGTAAATTCAGGTGCAACTCCACCGTAAACACCGCGGCTTTGAAAGCTGTAGAGCAGAATAATCGCCAGCGGAGCCACGAACAGCAGCGACAATGTCACCACACCTGGGGCCAGAAACGCTCGCCGAAGCCGGTCCATCACCGCAGACCCGCGAGTTCATCCTGCGGTTGCCACCACAGATAAACCTGCTCACCCGGATGAAATCCCGCATCCGGCCGAGCAACTTCCGTCACCACCGTTTCCCCCGACTCCGTCCGCGCCGCAATATGCAGACGATTCCCCAGAAATGTCGACCGCTCTACTGTCCCGCGAACCAGCCGCGCGCCATTCCCCGGCGCGACCCGCGAGATATGCGTCGACTCCGGCCGCACGCCAATGCCGTGAACCCAGTTCACCTCGCCCAGGAACGAAGCCACAAACCGCGTGCAAGGCCGCACATATAGATCCTCAGGCGACCCTGCCTGTTCCAGCCGCCCCGCATGCATTACCGCGATCTCGTCCGACAGCGACAGCGCCTCTTCCTGATCGTGCGTGACAAACACAAACGTGATCCCGACCTGCCGCTGCAGAGCCTTCAACTCGGCCCGCACCTGCTTGCGCAAATTTGGATCGAGTGCTGACAGAGGCTCGTCCAGCAACAGCAGTTTGGGTCGAAGCACCAGGCTCCGCGCCAGCGCGACGCGCTGCCGTTCGCCCCCCGACAGTTGGTGCGGATACCGGTCCTCTTTCCCGCTCAGATGCACCAGATCAAAAACCTCACCCACTCGACGGGCCATCTCATCAGCCGCGGTACGGGCCTGCCTCAACCCAAACTCCACATTTCCCCGAGCCGTTAAATGAGGGAATAACGCATAATTCTGAAAAACCGTGCTGACTGGCCGCTGATAAGGCCGCAGGTGGTTGATCCGGGCGCCATCCAGCAACACATCACCGCTGGTGGCCGATTCAAACCCCGCAATCATCCGAAGCGTGGTAGTCTTCCCACAACCCGACGGACCCAGCAGCCCGTAAAACGCACCTGTCTCGACGCTCAGTGAAACATCGTCGACAGCGGCATGAGAGGCAAAGTGCTTCGAGACCCGTCGAAGCTCGAGGACAGCGGGCATTTCGTCTTACCCGGAATATTACCGCATGTAAGAAACTGCCAACTGGAGAGACTACCTGTTCGGAATGCAGTCGCGATACGAAGATCTGCTGGCCCGCTACCTCTCTCCGACCGCTCTGCCGCGCTTTCGCGGCGAACGTGGGTCTGCCGCGTCGCGCACAATACCGCCCTCAGCTACCTGGCCGGACAAACCAGGCGCTCGGCCCGGGAACAAACCCTGCCTACGTCAGTGGACCCGGCAGGAACGGCGAACCCCGAGCGCGATGCCCTCGCCCGCGAGAAACAGCAGCGACTTTGGAATGCAATCTGGGAGCTGCCGCTGCCGGACCGGCAGATTATCGTGCTGTATCTGGAAGAAATGACCGCCGCCGAGATGGAAGCCGTAACCGGCCTCAGCGCCGGAAGCATCGCAACCCGTCTCACCCGAATCCGACAACGCCTCGCAGCCCGGATGCGCGAAGAGGAGGTGCGCCGGTGAACCCTGAAAACGAAAAGGAGATCATTCGCATGTGGCAGGAAACCGCACTACCGCAGCCGTTCGACCCGCAGCAACTCGCGCGGGAAATCGCCGCCCGCGTCCATAAATTCGCGGGAATACATCGGCGGCGGCTTATTAATCGCCTGGTTTCTGTGGATGTCGCTAAATCCGGCGAAATGGAATTTGACGATTCCCGGAATTCTCGCCGTGAGCTTCGTCATGGCTTACCTGTGGCGGAGTAACCGAAAGACGCAGCAGCCCCTCGACCCCGCCCTCGACGTGCGCTCCTACCAGGCCGCGCTGATCCAGCGTTACGACGCGCAGATTCGTTTGCTCAGTAACGTGAAGTATTGGTACGTGCTGCCGCTGTTCGGCTGGATGGCGCTGGTCGGGCTTACTGTGCCTTCGAAGCTTCCCGGCGGACCCGTCGGCTACTTCGCCGTGCTAGCCGTACTGGCCGGGGTTCGTCATCTGGCTAAACGAAAGCTGGGGCGTTCGCAAACTAAAAGCCAGCCGTCAAAAAGTCGAGCGCCTTACCACATCACTGTGACAACATTCCGATTGTGAACTGGTGGCGATATTCTTTTAGCACGCGCGAGTTTCCGAACGATCCGGTGCTTGTAACTCCACCAACCGTTCGATGACGACGGCAGTTTCAGCGATGAACACAAGTTCGGCCTGACCGAACGTCTTTGCCAACTTCACGGTCATTAGGGCCCATCGCGACACCGCCACCTCAATGAAACCGTGGCATCAGAATTGGGGGGGCAGGCCCTGGGGCAGGCCCCCAGGCCAGGCCCCCAGGCCTGCGGCGGACGCCCACGTCCGCCAATACGGAAGTGGCATCCTGCCAGCGCGGCCAGAGCCACACCGGCAACACCGAGGTTCATTTCTCAGCAGATGCGTGGGCCTGCCGCAGCTCGGCATTGACCGAAGCGAAGTATCAACGCCTTCGCCCGTCAGGCGATGTTGCCGCCGTCGTCGGCGTGATGGTCGAGAACGTGATTGGTGCTCCGGATGTCTCCGTCATGGCACACCCTTGATTTCAGCGCTTTTCCAGCTCCGCGTAAACCTCGCGCTTGCTCAGCCCGCAATCCCGAGCCGTCGCCTTCATCGCGTCCATCCGGCTTAGCCCCAGCTTCAGGTGCCGGGCGAACACCTCTGGGACCGGCGCCGTTTCAGGACCGCGTTCAGGCGGCTTCGAGATCAGCATCGTGATCTCCCCTTTGACCGACTCTCTTTTACGAAACGAAGCCAATACCTCCGCCGGCGTCCCGCGCACGAACTCTTCGTGCATCTTGGTCAGCTCCCGCGCGATCACCACGGTCCGGCCAGGCAGCGTGACCTCGACGTCTTCCAGCGACTCAAGCAACCGGTGCGGCGCCTCGTAGAAAATCAGCACGCATTCCAGCTCCCCTGCCGCCTCCAGAGCCCGCCGCCGCTGCCCCTGCTTAGGAGGCAGGAACCCACCAAAGTAGAACGAGTCCGTCGTCAGCCCGGAGGCAGCCAACGCCGTGATGACAGCCGAAGGACCTGGAATCGGAATCACCGGGATGCCTTCCCGAACCGCGGCCTCCACCATCCGATACCCAGGATCGGAGATCAGCGGAGTGCCTGCGTCGGACACCAGCGCTATATTTGCGCCTTCGCGCATCCGGGCCAGCAACTCCTCCGTCCGCTCCCGTTCGTTGTGATCGTGAAAGCTCACCAGCGGCCGTTCAATGCCGTAATGGTCCAGCAGATGGCGCGTGTGCCGCGTGTCTTCGCACGCAATACGGTCCGCTTCGCGGAGAGTGCGGACACCCCGCGCAGTCATGTCTTCCAGGTTGCCGATCGGTGTCGCAACAATATAGAGTTTGCCGGACATATGGGAACCGCCTGATTCGAGGTTACTATTGTGGGTGCCGTGGACCAGGAAGCTCCGGAGTATCTCACTTGGCAGAGCGCGGACCGCGCCCGAACCGTGCGTTTTGAGCATGGCGTAATCCGCCGGATCCATATCGAGATCATGCGAGGCTACGGGGTAACACGGCGCCGAGGCACCGAGCCGGGCGGCATCCTCCTGGGCAGCAGTGCCGAAAATGGCGACCTTCTCGTCGAAGGCGTTGAAATCGTACCCTGCGAGTACGCCTTCGGCCCGTCGTTCCTCCTCTCGGCGCACGATGAGGCCGAGTTCGCAGCCGCGGTTGAAAAAGCCGGACCCAAAGCCATCGGCTACTTTCGCAGCCACACCCGCGACGGCCTCTCCCTCGACCAGGCCGACGCCGATATCTTCTCGAAATACCTTGCCGCATCCGGCCGCGTCGCCCTGCTACTGAAACCATTCGCGACCAAGTCCCCGGCAGCCAGCCTCTTCTTCCCCGTCGACGGCGGACGTCTCCGCACCGGTGAGCCTCCCCACGAGTTCGTCTTCAGTACGAAGATCAACTCCGTAGTCGCGGAGCCCGACCCAGTCCCCGAGCCGCCACCACCGCCTGCTCCTCCTCCGCCGCCCCGTGCATTGGTGCCGCACTACCGGCCGAACGACAAAATCCTGACCGGCGTGCTCGGGTTACGAAGCGCTTCCGTCCCCGCGCCAGCGCTCGAAGAAGAACCTCGGCCCGCATCACCGGCCCGCAAACAGCGCGATTTTCTCACGCTGGTAGTCGCCATCCTGTTCACCGCCGCAGCACTGGGAACGGGGTTCGTAACCGGATTCCAGATGGCTGGCGGGCACATCTCTCTGACTCCGCCCTCAATCTCCGGCCCCGATGCCGGAGCCGTGTATACGCTCGGCCTTCGTGCGCAAACTCACGGCGAGCGCGTGCGAATCCAGTGGTCCACCCGGTCGACTCCGGCCCGGCTCGCCCTTGGTGGAACCCTGTACATCCGCGATGGCAATGACACCCGCGTCGTGAACCTGCAGCCTGGCGAGGTGCGGGACGGCATGGTCCTGCACCTGCCTCAGGCGCTGTCGGTTCGTTTTCGACTGGAGTTGAATTTGCCCGCCGACCGGACGGTGAGCGAAGCGGTGGAGTGGAAGCGGTAGAAGCTTCAGGCCGCCAGCGGGAGCCTGCCCGGGAGCTGATCGTCCTCAGTCGGCATCTCGATCCGAACCACGCCGCCTGGACGATACAGCCCGCTAACCACGATCCTCGCCACGGGCTGCGCCACGTGCCGGTGAACCGCGCGCCGAATCTCACGCGCTCCATACTCAATCGAACACCCACGCTCCAGCAGGCAACGCCGAACTTTGGCCGGCACTTCGATCCGGAACGCGCGCGCACCCAGCCGGTGGTTCAGATGTTGCTGGAACTCTTCCAGCTGTATGTCGAGGATCGTTTCCAGAACTTGCGGCGACAACGGCTGATAAGTCAGCGTTTCGTCGATCCGGTTCAGGAACTCCGGCGCGAAGGCGCGCCGGGCAGCCCGCATCGCCACCGAATCCAGACGTGCGCCCACCTGGGACAGGGTCCGCGGGCCGCCCTGAAAACCCATTCCCGGTGACAGCGTGCGAGCCATCTTATGTGCACCGACATTACTGGTCATGAAGATCAGCGTCCGCTCGAAATTGACCACATTGTTGTCGCCGAGCCGCAACTGAGCCTTGTCCAGCATGCCGAGCATGAGCCGTGTCATCGACGGAGCGGCTTTCTCGACCTCGTCGAACAGCACCAGTGACAGGCTGCTGAACTCGCTGGTCACTGACGCCAGGCGAGCCTGTGTCAAAACGGGATGCGTTTCCCGATGGCCCAGATATCCCGGCGGCGCGCCGATCAGCTTCGCCACTTCATGGTCCAGCTGATACTCGCCGCAGTCAATCCGCAGCAGGTTGCGCCTCGAACCGTGAATCGTCTCCGCAAGGGCTTCTACGGTGAGGGTTTTCCCCGTTCCCGTTGGCCCAAGCAGGAGAAACACTCCCGCCGGGCGTCCCTCTGGTCCGAGCCCCGACGAGTACATCTCGATGTACGGCGCTATGGCCCGCATCGCATGGTCCTGTCCAATGACTCGTTTCATTAACTGCTGCAGTAGATCGCTTTCTGCCTGTTGGGCACGCCGTGTGGTTCGTCTTTTCGGCGGCTGGGTAATTCCGTTCATCCGGTTCTTCCTCCGCCCAAAATTGTACGGGAGAGGTCCCAAAAAACAGGGTCAGACCGGACGCAGGCGGAGGTTGTCAGGGACCGGCCCTCAACGGTAAAACGTTTGGAACAGGTGGGTTAGAAGCTTAGGGAACAAGCCCGAAAAACATTTGCGCAAAGTGCGAACGCCGTTTTCAGGCTGCCGGAATCGACCCGGAAAAAGTCTGGGTTACTTGTGACGGTAGGTAATGCGACCCTTGGTCAGATCATAGGGGGACAGCTCCATCGTGACCCGGTCACCGGCCAGAACGCGAATTCGGTTGCGGCGGAGTTTCCCTGCGAGGTGGGCGAGAACAGTGCGGTCCTTTTCGATTTCGACCTTGAAAAGACCGCTGGGGAACTTTTCGACTACTGTACCGGGTACTTCAATGCAATCTTCTTTACTCATTGGCCTCCAGATACGGGTGTCCGAAAAGCGAGACACTCCGCAGATCCATTATAAGCAGCATGTCGAGGAAAAGAAAAAGCCCGTCTGGCGGGGCAGGCGGGCGGGACAGAGTTACAGGGAGAGAGAAACTACAATCTCATCGTACAACTGAATGACAAAGTTGCCAATACTGAGGAGTCCTAGGTAAATAGTCGTAGACGAAAGTGTGAATATGGCGCTGGCGAACCCTCGAACGCCGCAGCCTCCCGGTACGTCGGTTCCATGGGAGAATAAACTCAGCTTCGCGGCACTAAGGGCTCACGCGAGGAGACCGCCGCGATCTGCGAAAAGAGCACGAACGGATTCGGTGCTTATGTGCCTGACCTTCCGGGCGTGGGCGTCGTGGGCCGGACGATGAAGGTCACGAAGGCGCGGATACTCAAGGCGGTCGGCATGCACGTAGCCGCGATGCGAGAAGACGGCGAACCGATCCCGGAACCGACGACGCAGGCAGACTACGCCGAGGTCGCGTGATGAGGGGGGACAAAAGCTGACTGACGACGATAAGAAATGGATTGACGAGAGACTCGAAGCGATGGAGACTCGCATTCTGACGGCGTTCCACGCGTGGGCGTCTCCGAACGAGGCGCGGCAACGCACTCATACGGCCACGCTCCGGGCTATCGACCTCGAAATGGAAGCGTTGGCGAATCGCGAAGGCCGTCAGTAGCGGGGCGGGGCACGAATGGCGACTAAGCGATTGAAGGAAATCCGCTCCGACGTGCGCGCAATCCGCACGAAGCTCGCATAAGCGTCCCGCAACTGGGCTCTGCTACTCCAGCATGCTCAGCTGGATCAGCTGCTCGGCGTGCTTCAAAACCTCCGGAGTCAGCCGCTGACCCGCCAGCATTCGACCAATCTCCCTGGTACGGGCGTCCCCTGTCAGTTCCTGCAGCTCCGCCACCGTGCGGCCCAGTACTTCGTGCTTCTCCACCGCGTAGTGATGATCCGCAAACCCGGCAATCTGCGCCAGATGTGTGACGCAGAGCACCTGATTGCTCCCGGCCAGCGACTTCAGCCGCCGTCCGACGCTCTCCGCCGCAGTCCCGCCGATCCCGGCGTCCACTTCGTCGAACACCAGCGTCCGCCCCGACGCCCCGCCAGTCGCGCACGTCTTCAAAGCCAGCGCAATGCGGGACAACTCGCCACCTGACGCCACCTTCTCCATCGGCCGAGGCTCTTCACCCACGTTTGCCGACACGTAAAACGCGACCTGATCCGCTCCGTGAGCCGACCACGGCGCACTTGCCAGGCGCACCTCAAACACCGTTCGTTCCATCGCCAGGGACCGCAGCTCCAACCGAACCCGCTTCGCCAGCTCCACGCCCGCCACCCGCCGAGCCTCCGTCAGCCCCGCCGCCAGGCGGCCAAACTGCTCCGCCAGCGTCGACTGCCGCTTCTCAATCTCCACCCGCCGCTCGGCCGCCGATTCCGTCAACGCGATATTCTGAGTCACCTCGCCCAGAAACACCAGGATCTCGGCGATGGTTGTACCGTATTTCCGCCGCAGCTTGTCAATCGAGGCCAGCCGCGATTCAATCTCGTCCAGCCTGTCTGGATCGGCCTCCAGGTTGCCCGCGTAATCCCGCAGCGTTCCTGAAGCCTCTTCCACCGCGATCTGCGCCGGACGGAGCACTTCCAGTACGCCTGCCATGCTGGTGTCGATCCTGCACAGCTCCTCCATCCGCCGGACCGACGTCTTCAGCTGCGCATACGCCGACTCCGGCGCGTCGTACAGAGCCGAGTACGCCACATTCGCCGAATCCAGCAGCTTCGCCACATTCTGTTGCACCCGGCGCTCAGCCTCCAGCGCCACGTCCTCATCGGCCTTCAGCCGGACGGACTCGATCTCATTCCGCTGGAACGTCCACAGGTCCAGAAGCCGCAGCTTCTCCTGCTCCGTCTTGTCGAGCTCCGCCAGTTCCGCGGCCGCCAACCGCCATTCCCGGTACACTCCCGCGATCTCATCAATCCGCGGCCCCATGCCTCCGAAGCTGTCGACGATCTCCCGCTGCGCTTCGCTGGAGAACAGGCTCTGCTGATCGTGCTGTCCGTGGATGTCGCCAAGCCACGGAGCCAGCGTCCGCAGCACAGCCGCCGTCACCGGACGCCCTCCGGCAAACGCTCGCGACTTACCGCCAGCCAGGATTTCGCGTTCAATCAGTAGTTCGCCGTCTTCCGCCTCAATACCAGCTTCGGCAAGAGCCGCAGTGGCTGTGGGTGGGGCTTCAAAGATGCCGGCGATTCGGGCGCGGTCCGCTCCCGCGCGCAGCATCTCCGCATAAGCCCGACCACCAAACAGCAGGCCCAGCGCGTCGACAACAATGGACTTACCGCTGCCGGTCTCCCCCGTGAGTACGTTCAGCCCCGCATGAAAGCGCACGCGGAGCTTCTCAACGACCGCGTAGTTTTCCACGTGCAGTTCGAGGAGCACTGCTCGCAATTATAGCGGGCAAGCGCTCCTCAGCACCGGTTGTCAGGGGGTTATTTCCGGCCGCGCCGCGCCACAGCCAGCAGTCCCAGCCCGGCGAGAGACAGCACAACTGACGACGGCTCGGGAACCGCACTCGCCTGCGGCTCGCCGAAGATGAAGTCATCCATCACCACGCAGTCGATGCAGGCGCCGCTGTTGAAGGCGCCCGACCCTGCCTGAATGTCCACTCGGGCCACGCGCTCCCCGGCGTCGAACCGCACGCCCAGGAAGCTGAGACTATGGTTGGCGCCCGCCGCAATGCTCGCCTGACCGATCTGCGTGTTGCTCTCGTTGAAGAACGTAAGAACGCTGGGAACAGCGTCGGCGTCGGAGAACACTACACCAAACGCATTTGTGGTAGCCACCGTCGACGTGCCCGGCACATAAAACCTCACCGACATCTGGTCGCTGTTCAGGATCCCAAACACCCTCTGTCCGCTGAACGGCTGAAAGTCCAGCGAGGGATCGAATGACACCAGGTCGGCGAACAACTCCTGTGGAGAGCCGACGTCGCCGCTTACGGCGAACCCTGTTCCCGGTGTGGTGAACTCGACGCCACGGGGCGAATTGAAGTTGAAGAAGTTGCTGGGATGCGGATTGCGGAAAGCCGCACCCACGCCATCCCAGTTGATTTCGCGGCGGCCACTTCCAAACGTGCCGCCGACCCCGTTATTCGTCCCGAGATCCGAGCGAAACTGATCCACAACAGTCTGAATGGACGCCGGATTCGGACCGTTCGCCGAATAAACAACGGCACCACCGAAAGCCGCTGGCGCCGACGCAATAGTAAGTGCGAGTACAAGGCTCCGTAAATGTTTCATAATCCTCCGAGTCATAACGCGGAGAGACTGGCTAAAACAGCTCAGAGTATCGCGCCCAGCACGCTTACCGCACAAGATGCGGAAAAACGTAAGCGTAGAGCAGCGTGATCAGGCCCAGCACGGAAGCCAGAAAGATACTGTGCTTCAGCGTGAATCGGAATAGCTTCGATTCGTCGCTCGACGGCATACCGGTCGCCGCGGCCGCCACGGCGATGCTCTGCAGACTGATCATCTTGCCCATCACGCCACCGCTGGAGTTTGCGGCCGCCATCAGGAGCGGGTTCAGCCCCAGCCGCTCAGCCGTCACCACCTGCAGGTTCCCGAACAGCGCGTTGGCCGACGTATCGGAGCCTGTCAGGAACACGCCAAGCCACCCCAGCATCGAACTGAAGAACGGGAACGCCGCACCGGTCGCCGCAAACGCGAGTCCCAGTGTCACCGTCGCCCCGCTGTAGTTCATCAGGAACGCCATGCCGAGCACGGAGCAAATCGTCAGCGTCGGCAGAGCCAGCTGTCGAGCCGCCGAGCCCACCGCCTTCAAAAACTCGGCAAACGACATCCGGAAAATCAGCGCAGCGCCAAAGCATGCCAGCATCGCAGCCGTTCCTGAAGCCGTCAGCAGGTTCAGCGTGTAAGTGGCCGCGTACGGTGAGGCCGACTTCACCACCGGCGCCATGCGCTGGATCTCATTGTGCAGGCCCGGCCACTTTACCGTCATCACCGTTCCGGCCGTTGCCAGCTTCACCGCGTCCAGGCCGAACGCCACTACAAAAATCACCAGCAGAATGTAGGGCGACCAAGCCAGCATCACTTCGCCCGCGGGGTGGCGCTTTACCACGTAGGCGACGCGCTTCCCGCTGCCGCCGGCCGTCGCGGGTGTATCCCAGTGAGCGCCGGTAAGCTCGAACGCATCGGTGGGTTTCCAGACCATCAGCAGCGCAATCAGCGAACCCATGGCGGCAAACGAACCCAGAATGTCCGTCAGCTGCGGACCCAGATAGCTCGAGACCAGGAACTGCATCCCGGCAAACGCGACGCCGGCCGCCGCCACAGCGGGAATCACTCCCTTCAGAGCCCGGGGACCACCCATCACCATCACCAGGTACGCCGGAATGAACAGCGACACCGGCGCGCAGATACGGCCGACATTGGCGCTCAGGTCCATCAGGCTCAGGTTGGTGATCCCGGCCAGCGTGATCACCGGAATGCCGATGGACCCAAATGCCACCGGAGCTGTGTTGGCCAGCAGGCAGATTCCCGCGGCGTAAAAGGGCGAAAAACCAAGCCCGGAAAGCATTGCGGCCGCAATCGCGACCGGTGCGCCGAACCCCGCCGCGCCTTCTATGAACGCACCGAAGGCGAAGGCGATCAGCAGCGCCTGCAGACGCCGGTCGTCGGTAAGGCTGCCGACTGAGTCCTTGATGACCTCAAACTTCCCGGTATCCACGGTGATGCGGTATAAGACCACCGCCCAGAACACGATCCAGGTAATGGGGAAAATTCCGAACGACGCGCCAAGGCTGATCGCCGACGCGACGAGGTTCAGGGGCATCCCATACAGCCCCACGGCGACTACAATCGCCGCGGTCAGTCCCAGCAGCGCCGACATCCACGAAGGTTTCCGCAATACCCCGAGCAAGAGGAGGAGGGTGAAGATCGGCAGCGAGGCTGCCAGAGCGGACAGGCTGACGCTGTCCATCAGAGGTTGGTAGTGTTGCTGCCACATACGAGGGTTCGATTATTTCACGAAATGTTCTCAGGTTGTAGATTGTATAAAGAGCCGATGACACGACGCCGTTTGGGAATGCTGCTGGCCGCCGCCGCCACCGTCACCGGGCAGGGTGCCTCCGCGCCGGTAAGAGCGATAACAAAAGGGCCAAAACACCACTGGTTCGGCTACTACGATAAGTGGCAGTTCGACTCCACGGACCGTTACGTCCTTGGAATGCAGGTCGATTTTGAACACCGTTCGCCGAAGCCGGAAGATGCCATTCGCCTCGGCATGATCGATCTTGAGGATAATGACCGCTGGACCGACATCGGCGAATCCAGAGCCTGGTGCTGGCAGCAGGGCTGCATGCTCCAGTGGCTGCCTGGCTCAAAGGACGAGGTCATCTGGAACGACCGCGAGGATGGGCAGTACGTCTCGCGCATCGTGAATGTGAAGTCAGGCAGGAAGCGCACGATTCCAGCGCCTGTCTATGCCATTCGGCCCGACGGGAAGGAAGCGGTCGCTCCCGACTTCCGCCGACTCCAGCACCTTCGCCCCGGATACGGATACGCCGGGATTCCCGATCCGAACCGCACGGCCGTCAAACCGAAGGACGCCGGAATCTGGCGCACAGACCTGGTATCGGGGAAAACGGAACTGGCGATTCCGTTCGCCCAGGTCGCCGACATGCCCGCGCCCGGTCTGGACAGTGGCAACTCGCTCCACTGGTTTAATCACCTGCTCTATTCGCCATCGGGACACCGATTCATTTTTCTGCACCGCTGGCAGGGTCCGCAACACAAGACGTTTCAGACCAGAATGCTGACCGCTGACAAAAATTGTCAGGATCTGTTTGTCCTCGACCCGCACGGAAAAACTTCACATTTCATCTGGAGAGACAGCCGTCATATACTGGCGTGGGCGTTTCATCCGTCGCGCGGGGATAAATTCTATCTGTACCAGGACAAAACAGCGAACGTGGAATGCGTGGGGCCCGACGCCATGACCGTAAATGGTCACTGTACCTATCTGCCGAAAACTGGGAATCGGTGGATACTGAACGATACCTACCCGGACAAGGAGCGGTTGCAGCACGTGTACCTGTTCGACACCAAAACAGGCCGGAAAGTGGCACTCGGAGACTTCCTGTCGCCGAAGGAGTACGCCGGCGAATGGCGCTGCGACACACACCCGAGGTTCAGCCGGAGCGGCAGAATGGCGGTGATCGATTCCACCCACTCCGGAAGCGGACGGCAGCTCTATCTCATCGACCTCAGAAAGGCGATCGGCTAAACCTCCTGCACGATGAGCCCGCGCGAAGCATTCGAGACCCTCGGCCTCCCCCTGACAGCTACTCCCGCTGAGGCAAAAGCTGCATGGCATACCCTCGCGCGAACCCTCCACAGCGATTTTCACCAGGATAAAGAGGTCGAGCAGCGGGAAATTCTGGAAAATTCGCTTCGGCGCATCAACGCAGCTTACGATTTTCTAAAGCATTTTTACGATTTACCAGCCGCTCAGCGCGCCCGCATGCTGGGAACACTGCCGGTGGAGCCCGATCTTCGCCCTCCGCCCTTGCGGCCCGCTCAGCCCGAATCCCGGATCCGCCGCAAGAGGGCTCGCCGAACGCCGGTCTGGGTCATGGTTTCCGGGGCCATCATCCCGCTCGCCATAACCGGCTGGCTACTCCAGGATCACTTCGACGACCGGCATGAAACGCCCAGCCGCACCCCCGTACAGGCTCCCCTCACCGGTCCAGCACCTGTGTCGGGCGACCCGAGGCTGTGGATCGGAAAGCAGGTGGCCATCGTGAACTGCGCCGGGAAGTCGGCCTGCAATGATCCCGACTGCGCGGCGGGTCCCCTGCTCAAGTCCCTGCGTGGTTTCTACGGCTTTCGCGACGCATGGGCTTTGTATGGAACGCCCGACAGCCAGAAAACCGGTCTGATCTTCAGCGAAATTCTGCCCACCCTCCGTCCCGACCATTTCTCCGTACGGCCGGTGATCGTGGTAGCCGACACACTCGCCGGCGCGACCAGACGAATCGAGGGCCGCCGGAATCCGGGCAACGCCTGCCGCTTCACCTTCGGCGGCCCCATGACCATTACGGGCTACGCAGGGCCGCTGTATCCGGAAACGAAGTCAGTGGGGCAGGAGGAGGAAGTCGTCCTCCAGCTCGACGAAATCCATCAGCGCGGTGAGGATGACGACACCATGGTCGCAGAGTTCGAGGAGCCCGAGTCCGGCCGAAAGTACCACTTCGAGTATGGCTTCCGACGAGATTCCATCGAAGGCCCAATGGTCTCCGGGGCGCCCATTTACAACAGCGACGCCGGCAGCCTGTATAAAGTGAAATTCCGGCGCGTGGAATACGTGCGCAACGGCGAGTTGTACGCCGCCAACCACGAATTTGTTCACGTAACCCGGCTCACGGGCGAGCGGGAATCGAAGCAATATCTGAACACGCCACTGATGGGCAATCCGAAGAAAGCCATCCGTGCCCTCGAGCGAGTCGACCTGGCGGGCATCCGGCAGTGCCAGACCATCGTCAATGATCCGGCGTCCTACACCGCCTGCGCCTTCCGCCTCATTCAGAAGCTGGAAGCCTCAGGCCGCATCAACGCCATGACGTCTCAGGATCTCCGCTACCGTGTGCGCAACCTGACCATGGAATAAATGGGCGTCGAAGGACCTCGCCGATCCCCGGTGCGTAACTTCGCAGCCTGTTCGTTACGCGAAGAAGTCCTTCACCTTCTCAAACACGCTCTTCTCCGAAAGCGCGTTGTCGAGCGGCAAGGTATCCCGCAGCTGTTCCATCAGCTTCCGCTGCTCCCGGCTCAGTTTCTTCGGCACCTGCACCTTGATGTGCACAAACAGATCCCCGCGCCCCGACCCATTCAGCCGCGGCACGCCGAGCCCCTTCAGCCGTACTTTCTCGCCATGTTGCGTGCCTTCCGGGATTCGAACCACCTGGTCCCCGTCCAGCGTCGTCACTTCCAGCTCGGTTCCCAGCGCCGCCTGCGCCACATTCACCGGAACCGTGCAGTGCAGGTCCTGCTCCTGGCGCTCGAACACCGGGTGTTCCTTGACGCTGAGGAACACGTACAAATCGCCGTGCGGCCCGCTATTCGTCCCCGGCTGGCCCTCGCCCGTCAGCCGCACCCGGGTACCCGTGTCGACACCCGCCGGAATCTCCACTTTCAGCTTACGGTCGCGCCGGATCCACGCCTCGCCCTTGCATTTGGTGCAGGGTCGGCGAATAATCTGCCCCCGCCCGTTGCATTGCGAACACGTCCGACGAACCGACAGGAAGCTCTGCTGGTAGATGACCTCGCCTTTGCCACGGCACACGGGGCAAACGGTCAGCCCGTCTTCCGGCTCCGCACCCGTTGCCGAGCAGCGGTCGCAGGGATCGGTCCGCGGCGCCTGGATCTCCGCTGCGAGGCCGTTCATCATGTCCTCAAAAGAAATCTCAAGGTCGTACCGAATATCGTCGCCGCGCTGCGCCCGGTTCCGTCTCCGGCCACCGCCCTGTCCGCCGAACGCATCGCCGAACAAATCGCCAAAAATGTCGCTGAAGTCGCTGAACGCGTTGGGGTCGAAGCCACCCGCTCCGCCCGCCGCACCCTGAAGTCCCTGGTGCCCATAGCGGTCGTAGGCAGCGCGTTTCTGGCCGTCGCTGAGTACGCTGTACGCCTCGGCGGCCTCTTTGAACTTCTCCTCGGCCTCATGGTCACCCGGATTCCGATCCGGATGGAACTTGAGGGCGAGCTTGCGGTAGGCGCCTTTCAGCGTCTGGTCGTCGGCTCCCCGCTCAACGCCAAGTACTTCGTAGTAGTCTCTTTTGGTCACTTCCGGCATTACCCTGTTCTTACTGCTTCACTGCGACCTGAACCATGGACGGACGCAGCAGCCGCCCCTTGAACCGGTAACCCTTTTGATATTCCTGAACCACCGTGCCGTCTTCATGGTCTGCCGACTCGATGCGTCCTATTGCTTCATGCAGGTGCGGGTCGAACGCCTGGCCGACGGTCTCAATCGGCTCCAGACCCTGTTTCTTCAGCGTCTCTACCATACGGCCGTAAATCAGCTCGATGCCCCGAACCAGCTCGTTCTCAGCGCCCGCGGCGGCCTTCAGAGCGCGCTCAAAGTCGTCGAGCATCGGGAGCAAAGACCGTACCGTCATCTCGCCCGCATACTCGGCGTACTCCATCCGCTCGCGCTCACTCCGCTTCCGGAAGTTGTCGAACTCAGCCTGCATCCGCATCAGACGGTCCTGCAGCTCCGCCTTCTGCTGCTTCACCTCAGCGATCTCCGCAGCCAGTACAGCGTTCTCATTTGCGCCCGTTTCCCCCGTTGAGGTGGTTTCCGGCGACTCCGGCGTTTCGACACCGGTACTCTGCACGTTATCTTCCATAGAACTAGTCAAGTTTAATTTTATCAAGGAAGTACGCTCTTACTAGACCTGAGCGTTCTGGAACGCCTGGCCGATGTGTAAAACGGCGGAGATGACACGCTCGTAATCCATTCGAATCGGTCCAAGGACAGCAAACTTGCCCGAGGCTCCGCCAGGCAGCTGGACGTTGATACCAATAATCGCCAGCTCACTCATAAACGGATGCGCCTCGCTTAGTCCCACACGAACGGCCACCTCGCCATGCGGCTCTTCCAAAAACCGCTCCAGCAGGTGCAGGATCTTTTTCTTCTGCTCAAGAGCGCGAAACAGCTCGCGCATCTTCTCGTGGGTCAGATGCAGATCCAGCCCAATGAGATTCGACGTCCCGTCCATGTGAATTTCCGGCGCCAGATCGAAATCCAGCGCGCCCTGATCGTAGAGCGTCTGCAGCCGCCGCAAAATCGAGTCGAACGTGGCGCGTTCCTCATGGAGTCGCAATTCCAGTTCCCGCCGGACATCGGTCAGCAGCCAGCCCGAAAAGTTGCGGTTGATGTAATTGCGAATCTCCTGCAATTCGTCCTGCGTCACCGGCTCCTGCATCGGAACCACCCGGTTGTGAACCATGTGGTCGCGCGTCGCCACAATCATCAGCACCCGCCTATCCGCCAGCGCCAGCAAATCCACCTGATCCAGCGTCTGGCTCAAAGTCGGAATCGCCGCGGCAATCGCGAAGCCGCTGGTCATTTCCATCAGCAACTGCGACGTCTTTTCCACCCGGGCCTGCACCGTCTCCAGACGGTTTAGCTCAAGGCGGATACGCTCCAGTTCCGCCACAGCCGTACGGCGCGCGCCAAGAGATTTGATATAGCTGTGGAATGCCTTCTCAGTCGGCAGACGGCCAGCCGAAGTGTGTGGCTGCGAGAGGTAGCCGCCCTCTTCCAGATCCGCCATCACATTACGCACGGAAGCCGCACTGATGCTCTCCCGGATTCGCTTTGCGATCGTACGCGAGGCTACCGGTTCTCCCGATTCGATGTACTGCTCGACAATCGAATGAAGAATGGAAACGTGCCGTGACTGGGGCGCAGGGGGACGACTCACCGAATCCCACAACCTCCGAAACTTCTAATTGTATGTAACAGCAATCTCTGTAGCAAGCAACCGACCTTGAGAGCGGCAGGCAAAGGCCCACACTCACCTTAACACCACCGTGACAGGTAAGCCCGATAGAACTAACTGTAGAACCGTACTACGAGCAAGACGTTTGCTGATAAACTGTTCATAGTTGTAAGAAGTCGTCCACCGTCAGCTCTGGTCGCCGTATGGAGTTACAGGAAATCAACGTCCTGCTTGTGGAGGACAACCTGGCCGATGCCCGGTTGCTCCGGGAGGCGATTCGCGAAGTCGAACACAGCCACATCAATCTCATCCACGTCGAGACCCTCGCACGGGCCCTCCGCCGTCTGGATACCGAACAATTTGATGTAATTATGCTGGACCTCTCGCTCCCCGATGCCGAGGGCCTTGAGACCCTGCTGCGCACGCACAATCGAGCCCCCTCGGTCCCGATCGTCGTGCTCACCGGACTGAACGACGAGGAACTGGCCATCCGCGCTGTCCGTGAAGGCGCCCAGGATTATCTGGTTAAGGGACAGGTCACCAGCCACCTGCTGGTCCGCGCGATGCGCTATGCCACTGAGCGCAAGCGCGCCGTTGAAGCCCTTCAGCACTCCGAAGAATACTTCCGCTCCCTTATTGAAAACGCGCTCGACATCATCGCCGTGCTCGAGGAGGACGGCCGGGTCAGCAACAACAGCCCCTCGTTTGAGCGAACCCTCGGCTACCCGCAGGGTGCGCTCAAACGGGCCGACGTCTTCGAACTGATCCACCCGGAGGACGTCGAATCTTCGCGCCGCATGGTCGAAGCGGGAGCCAAACACCCTGGGACGTCGCAGCAGTTCGAATTCCGCGCCCGCCACCGCAATGGCACGTGGCGCACCCTCGAAGCCATCGGCAAGTGGTTTGGCGCCGAGACCGCGGTTAACGGCTACGTCCTCAACTGCCGGGATGTAACGGAGCGCAAACGGTCCGAGGAGCAACTCCGTAAGGCGAACGACACCCTGCGCGCTGTTATCGAAGCCTCACCGCTCGCCATCTACTCGCTCGACCTGCAGGGAAACGTCAAAAGTTGGAACTCAGCCGCACAGGAAATGTTCGGCTTCCCCGCCGCTGAAGTTCTTTTCTGCCGGTTGCCCATCGTCGCCGAGGAGGACCTGCCTGCATTTTACAAGCGTCTCAGTGATGCAGCGCTTGGCGATGTGGCTGGCGGTGTCGAAACCAAAGCCGTTCGACGCGACGGGTCCACCACCGAAATCAGCATCTGGAATGCCATCCTGCGCGACGAGTGGGGTGCCGTCGATGGCATCGTCGAGGCTGTCGCCAACATCACCGAACGCAAACGCCTCGAAGAACAATTCCGGCAGGTGCAGAAGATGGAAGCTGTCGGCCGGCTCGCCGGAGGCGTTGCGCACGACTTCAACAATCTACTCACCGTCATCACCGGTTACTGTCAAATGCTGTACGATCAGCTCGGCCAGGGTCACCCCATGGCCGGTGACGTACAGCAGGTGCTTAAGGCTGCCGACCGCGCCACTGCGCTGACGCGCCAGCTACTGGCCTTCAGCCGCCGCCAAATCGTGCAGCCCCGAATCGTTGACGCCGCCCACCTGGTCACCGACATGGTACCGATGCTGGAGCGGCTGCTCGGCGAAACGGTTCACCTCATCATTCGTTCGCAAACTTCGGCAGCCTGCGTGCGCGTCGACCCCGGCAACATTGAACAGGTCATCGTCAATCTCGTAGTCAACGCCCGCGACGCCATGCCCGGCGGCGGTACCGTCTACGTCGAACTCCGCTCCGTGCGCGTCCACGCCGATATGGGCTCCCAGTACATCACTCTGCCCGAGGGCCAGTATCTGGTAATCGACGTTTGCGACACCGGCGTGGGTATGAGCGAAGAAGTGATGCGCCACCTCTTCGAACCATTCTTCACCACCAAGGAGAAGAACCGCGGTACCGGCCTTGGCCTGTCCACCAGCTACGGCATCATCAAGCAGAACCATGGCGAGATTCTCGTCAAATCACGCGTTGGAGAAGGCAGCACGTTCTCCATCTACCTGCCTCACATTGATGAGCCCTGTGAAATTCCCGGCACCGCCGTTCAGCCACGGCTCGTCGGCGGCCATGAAACCATCCTGCTGGCCGAAGATGAAGACGGTGTGCGAAAAGTAACTACCGAGATGTTGCGCAAGCAGGGCTACAACGTGCTCGCCGCAGTCAACGGGTCACACGCCCTCGAAGTCGCGTCCCGCGGCGAAACTCGCATTGACCTCCTGATCACCGATATGGTGATGCCCGGCATGAGCGGCCGCGAACTGGCAGACCAGCTCCGCGCCAAACGGCCCGGAACCAAAGTTCTTTTCGTTTCCGGCTATACCGATTCCGGCATCGTCACCGAGGGCGAACTGAACAGCGAGACGGCTTTCCTCCAAAAGCCCTTCAAACCGGAAGACCTCGGCCGAAAAGTCCGCGAAGTGCTCGCTTCCCGCGCCCCGGAACCGGTCCGTTTTCCCTGACTGCGACAGACCCGTTATAATTCCATTTCGGATCGATCCACAAAGCTATGAGAAAGAAAGTTACGGTCATTGGTGCGGGTAACGTCGGCGCAAATTGCGCGGTGCGCATCGCCGACAAGGAACTGGCCGACGTCGTTCTGGTCGACATCATGGAGGGCGTCCCACAGGGCAAAGGCCTCGACATCCTCGAAATGGGCCCAATTGAGGGCTACGACGTCATGATAACCGGGGCGAACGACTATGAGCCGACCGCCGGGTCGGACATTGTCGTCATCACCGCCGGGTTCCCCCGCAAACCCGGAATGTCGCGGGACGACCTGTTGATGAAGAACTACGAGGTTGTCGCCAGCGCAACCGAGCAGGCGGCCAAACTCTCTCCCAACGCCATCCTGATCCTGGTCACGAACCCTCTCGACGCCATGTGCTGGACCGCCAAACACGTCTCCGGCTTCCCGCGCGAACGCGTCATCGGCATGGCCGGCGTGCTCGATACCGCCCGCTACCGGACCTTCATCGCGCTTGAACTCGGCGTGTCCGTGCAGAACGTGACCGCGCTGGTGCTCGGGGGCCATGGCGACACCATGGTGCCCATCGTTCGCCTCACCACCGTCGGCGGAATTCCCCTCACTGAGCTGCTCGACGAAGCTACCATCGAACGTCTGGTGCAGCGTACCCGCGACGGCGGCGCCGAAATCGTCAAGTACCTCAAGACGGGCAGCGCCTACTACGCTCCTTCCTCGGCCGCGGTGGAAATGGTGGAATCCATCCTGCTCGACAAGAAGAAGGTGCTCCCCTGCGCCGCTTACCTTGAAGGCGAGTACGGTATCGACGGACTCTTCGTGGGCGTCCCGGTCAAGCTCGGATCCAAAGGCATTGAGAAGATTTACGAAGTGAAGCTGCTCGATCGCGAAAAGGTGGCTCTGGACAAGAGTGCCGCCGCAGTGAAAGAATTGATCGACGTAATCCAACAGAAAATGGGATCGCCGGCTCAGGCATAACAAGCCGCGACCGTCTTGAGAGGGGAATCGATATGGATCAGGGTACTGTCCAGCTTATTGCCGGTATTCTAGCCGTAGTTTGTGTCGTGGCGATCATCGCGCGGCGCAAGTCCAGTAAGAAGAGCAGCGCTGCCGAAGACGATTTTTAATCGGTAAATACCGGCTGACATCGTAACCTCTGCTGGCCCTGCGCCCAACCTGTGGCGCGGGGCCTGCCATTTCCCTACCCCTACACATGGCTTCCGCGAAAGTCCCCACCACCAGGAAGAAGGCAGCGAAGACGACGGCCGCTGCCCAAAAACCAGCCGCCAAAAAAACGGCAAAGAAAGACATCGGACCCGCGCCGGTGGTCGATCACAAGATTGCCCGCTTCGCACTTGAAGTGCGCCCTTCCAAAATTCACCGCTGGGGTCTTTATGCAGGTGAAGACATTCCCTCCCGCCGCAAGATCATCGAGTACACGGGCGAAAAGGTCAGCCGCCGTGAAACCAGGCGCCGCGCCGAAGGACCTCTGAATTACCTGTTCACGCTGAACTCCTACTGGTGCATCGACGGCAGCGTAGGCGGCAGTGGAGCTGAGTACATCAACCACTGTTGCGCACCCAACTGCTACGCCTGGGTTCACAAAGGCCATATCCTGTATATGTCGGCGCGCGACATCGCCAGGGGCGAGGAACTGACGATCGACTATCATTTCGACAAGGACGTCGAGAAGGTTCCCTGCTACTGCGGGGCCAAAACCTGCCGCGGCACCATCAACCTCCTCAAGTAACCAGCAGCACGGTGCGGCAGGTACCCACGCGTGGTGATCAGGACCGCGAAAACAACCCGGCCAGCAGCCCCGGTTTGGCCGCGCGAACAACCTTTTCCCCGGCTGGAAGGAGCAATTGCAGCATCTTTCCCACTTCCCGTCCAAATGCCGTACCTGCCCCCACCGGCTTAGCCTCCATCAGCGACTTCGCAACCGCGTCGGTATCCACAGGCAGAGCAAAAAAAACGGGCCGCCCGAGCGCCTCCGGAATCCGGTCCAGCTCCAGACCGGAACTCGGCGAATGCTGGTTTACCACCACCCGAACCTTGTCCATGTCGATCCCGCCATTCTCATACCACGCCAGCGCCCTTTGCGCCGCATGCAACGACAGCAGTTCCGTGGTGCAAACCAGCAGCAAATCGTCGCAGCCGCGCGCCACCGACAAATTCCACGGAGTCGCCGAGGCCGCCAGATCCGCCACCACCGTCTCATATTGCGTCTGCGCGTAATCGAGCACCGGATCGGCCGTCGACAGCTCCGTTCCCGGATCCACGGGACTCTCCGGAGCCAGCAGCACCTCAACTCCGTTGCTCGGTGTCACCATCTGCTTCCAGAGGTCCGCGTCCAGCTGACCAGTCCGCTGCAGCACGTCCATAAAGCTGTACCCTGACTTCAGCCGCAGCAGGAAAGACACCGTGCCCGTGAGTGGATCGAGATCGGCCAGCAGCGTTTTGCCCGAGCCGAGCTTTTTTGCGGCCACAGCCAGCGTGCATGAGATCGTCGTCGCCCCCGCCCCCGCCTTGGCCGGTGCCACTGCAATCAGGCGTCCCCGCCTCGCCGCCTCCGATGTCGCGTGCAGAGACCGCATCAGCCGCCCCAGACAGGCGTCGATCTGATCGGGCGTGAGCGGAGCCATCAGAAACTCGGAGGCTCCCCGCCGCAGACACTCCAGTACCAGCTCTGGCTTGTTGCCCGACAGCACCGCAACAACGGGCAAAGCGGGGGCCAGCGCATGCAGCGTTTCCAGCGTCCGGAACGCATCGGCTGAGGCGTCGGGAAACTCCAGAAAACACATCCGCGCCGCGAATGTGCGAAGTAAATCCACCAGTTGCGGACGGCTGGGATAGCCGCTGACGTTCTGAATCGGAGCCAGGGGCAGGGCCTTGGCCACCATTGGCATCAGGTCGGCGGCAAGCTTCTTCTGCGGGAAAATCAGCAGAGTCAGCAGGAATCGGGCGTCGGTGAGATTCATGCTCTCTGCTTTTCTATCGGCCGTTTGAAAAAATATCTTCAAGTTCTCACCATTCCAACCGAGAAGCCAATCGGAGGAAGAAAATGACATTCTTAACAGACCAGCGGCTTCCGGTCGCGGTTTGCGACACCCAACCCGTGGTCGTCGAAGGGCTCAGAGCGCTGCTCGCCGGTTCGCCGGGGTACCGTTTGCTCGAGCCTTGCCGCAGCCTCGATTCGCTCGCGCAGACCATCGTCACGCTGTCGCCCAGAGCCGCCATGGTAGACAAGGCACTCGGGCCTGTCGAAGTAATTGACTGGCTCAGCCGCTCCGCCATGCGCGGAAACACGTCCGTCATCGTATGGGGCGCCAGCTTTACAGAAAGCGAAGCACTTCGCTTCCTGCAGGCAGGAGCGCGAGGCGTACTGCGCAAGACCGCCAAACTCGATGCCCTGACCGGCTGCCTGAACGCCGTATGTAACGGTGCCACCTGGATGGACGACGATATTTTCCACGCGGCCGGTGGGTATGGCGCATTTGGACGCACTGAACTGACTGCCCGCGAACAGCAGGTGCTGGAACTCGTCGAACAGGGTCTTCGCAACAAAGACATCGCCCGCGAACTCGGGATTCGCCCTGGTACGGTGAAGATTCACCTCAAACACATTTTCGAAAAGTCCGGCGTGCGCGGGAGGTTCGGCCTGGCGCTGTCCGGCTTTCGCGAACGGTATGCCCCGGAAGGACTGACGGCCTGAAGCTCCCCACCAGGAGGTCCGCTTACGTGATACCTCGGCAGCCCTGTTATTCTGAGGGCGTGTCTAAAGTCACTTTGGTCGCTGGTTTGCTCGCGACCGCAGCCTGTTTCGGCCAGCCCGCACCCCTGCTCGATACGCTGAAGGCGGAACTCGAGCGGAACATGGGCGTGTTGAAGGAAAAGGCGGATCCACAGCCGTATTTCCTGCAGTATGGTGTCATCGAACAACAGTCCCAAAGCTGGACGGGGACCTTTGGCGCCCTGCAGAACGAAGGGAAATCGCACACCCGTATCCTCGACGTCAATATGCGCGTCGGCAACCGCAAGCTGGACAACTATCACTCCAGCGGCCGCGGGGAGCGCCTGCAGTTTTCGTCCCCGATGCTGCTGCCGCTGGAGGACAGCGCCGTCGACGAGATCCGGCGCAGAGCGTGGCTGGAGACCGACCGCACCTACCGGCGCGCGGCCCAGCGGCTTATCAACCTCAAAACCAGCACCCAGGTGCGGGTGGCCGCCGAAGACGATTCGGACGATTTCTCCACCGAAAGCCCGTCCGCTCAGGTGCTGCCGCTGCCAAAGCTCGACCCTGGCAAAATCGACTGGGCCGGCCGCGTCAGAACATGGTCGGGCCTGTTCAGTAAGTACCCGTCGGTCCTCGGCTCCGCGGTCTCCGTGCGAATGGCCACCGAAAATCGCTACCTCGTGAACAGCGAGGGCACCCGCGTGCAGCACGGTCGAGGCTTCGCCCGCATCACCATGATGGCCCAGGGCAAAGCCGACGATGGTATGGATCTGTTCACCACCGAAAGCTTTGAAGCCGAGAACGTGAAAGACCTGCCCGACGAAAAGGCGGTTGAAACAGCCGCCGGACGAGTCGCTCAGGAGCTCACCAACCTCCTCAAGGCGCCAGTCGTCGACCCCTTCGTAGGGCCCGCTATCCTCTCCGGCCGCGCTGCCGCCGTCTTCTTCCACGAGATCTTCGGACACCGCATTGAAGGGCACCGGCAGAAGGACGAGTCCGAAGGCCAGACCTTCACCAAAATGGTGAATGGCAAAGTGCTGCCCGATTTCCTGTCCATTACGTTTGACCCGACCCAGAAAAAATCCGGCAACGTCGACCTCAACGGCACCTATGCCTACGACGACGAAGGCGTCAAAGCCCGCCCCGTTAAGGTCGTGGAAAACGGCACCCTCAAGACGTTCCTCATGTCGCGCTCGCCCATCCGCAACTTCCCTAACTCCAACGGGCATGGTCGCAAACAGGCGGGTCTCGACGTGGTTTCCCGCCAGTCCAACCTCATTGTCGAGTCCTCCAAAAAGGTCTCCGAAGAGAAGCTCCGTGACATGCTGATCGAAGAGATCAGGCGCCAGAACAAACCGTATGGTTTCCGTTTTGACCAGGTGACCGGTGGCTTCACCACCACCAGCCGCGCCAGCCTGCAGGCCTACACCGTCATCCCTCTCATCGTCTACCGCGTCTACCCGGATGGCCGCCCCGATGAACTGGTCCGCGGCGTCGACATTGTCGGCACCCCGCTCGCCAGCTTCCAGCGCATCATCGCCACCGGCGACCGGCTCGACGTCTTCAACGGCTACTGCGGCGCCGAATCGGGCAGCGTGCCCGTCGCGGCCGTGTCCCCGGCACTGCTGGTATCGGAGATCGAAATTCAGAAGAAGGATAAAGGGCGAGACCGGCCCCCTCTGCTGCCGGCTCCTCCCGCCAACCCCGGAGGTGCCCTGTGAATCGTAGCCTCGTACTCCTGATCGGCCTCAGTCTGGCGGCCCCGGCATTCGCCCAAAACTCGCCTGACGATATCGTCCTGCGCTCCATGACGGATGAACTTGAGCGCTCCCGGACCCTCCGCATTCCCGGCCTGGAAGCGCCCTATTTCATCGAGTTCACCCTCGACGATGCCCACGTCTTTTCCACCGCCGCAGCCCTCGGCGCCACCCTCAGCAACAGCGATAACCGGCTGCGCGTGCCCCGCGTCAAGGTGCGCGTCGGCGACGCGAAGTTCGACAACACGAACTACATTTACAGCGATTTCGGAAGTGGCGGCGGTGAGTCGGCTCCTGTCGACAATGACTACCGCGTCCTCCGCCGCGGCTGGTGGCTGGCAGCCGACCGCGCCTACAAAGGGGCCGTCGAATCCATCGCTCGCAAACGCGCCGCGCTGAAGAACGTTACCCAGAACGAGAACCTGCCGGACCTCTGGCCCGCCCCGCCAGCCCAGCAGAAGCTGCCCGCCCGTCCTGCCGCAAGCGCCACCAACGCGGTCTGGGTGGAGCGCATCCGAACGCTCTCGGCAACCTTCCTCGACTACCCGGAAGTAGTGGCGTCCACCGTCTCGTTCAATACCACGCGGTCCACGTTCTCTATGGTCAATACCGAAGGCACCGTCCTTCAGAGACCCGAACCATTGACCCACCTCCAGGCGAGCGCAGCCGCCTTCGCCCCAGACGGCATGACCGTGCGCGACTCCCTCTCTCTGCCCCGAACCGAAGAGAAATCCGTGCCCCCACAGGAGGAGCTCTCAAAAAGCATCTCCCAGCTCGCCGAAAACGTACGCGCCCTCACCAAAGCCTCGGTCGGTGAGAACTACAGCGGTCCCGTCTTATTCGAAGGCATCGCAGGACCCCAGGTGCTGGCCGAACTCCTCGCCCCCAACTTCGCCCTTGGCCGCCGCCCTGTCGGCGAGCCCGGCCGACAAATCCCCTTCCTCGCCAGCGAGCTGGAAAACCGAATCGAGTCGAAGATTCTCCCCGATTTCCTCACCATCATCGACGACCCGACAAAGAAGGAATGGAACGGCGCCTCGTTGCTGGGCAGCTATGAGATCGACGAAGAAGGCGTGGTGCCGAAGCCAGTGACCCTCGTCGAAAAGGGCCGCCTGAAAACCTTCCTGCTCACCCGCCAGCCCGTCCGCGGTCAGCAGGGTACCAACGGCCGCGCCCGTCTGCCCGGCGGCTTCGGAGCGTGGCAGGCCAGCATCTCCAACCTGTTCGTCAACTCGTCGGAATCGGTGAAAGCGGCCGACCTCCGCAAGCAGTTCCTCAAGCTCGTGACCGATCGCCAGAAGCCCTGGGGCATCGTGGTCAAACGGATGGACTTCCCCTCCGGCGCCAGCAATGAGGAAGCTCGCCGTCTGATCCAGGCCGCTCAGCAGTCTGGCGCCGTGCGGCCGGTCAGCGCCCCGGTCCTCATCTACAAGGTGTTCCCGGACGGCCGTGAAGAACTCATCCGTGGCGTCCGGTTCCGCGGCCTCACAATTCGCTCCCTCCGCGATATCGTGGCGGTTTCCGAGGAACAGTACCCGCTACATTACCTGAACAACATGCTCCCGTTCGCCCTGATGAGCGGCGGCGGATACGTCGCCCCGGCGTCGGTCATCGGTCCGGCGCTTCTCTTCGAAGACCTCGAACTAGAGCGCCCCACAGACGACGTGCCGAAGCTGCCCCTGGTCCCCGCCCCCGAACTCCGGGCAGCCACCAAAAAGTAAAGGGGGGCAGCTCCCCAGAGCTGCGGCGGCCTCCTAAGGCCGCCCTGTTCTCCACTAGAAACATGCGCCTGCTAACCAGAACGGTTCTTTTCGAGATCTTCTCGAGCGCCATGCTCGGGACCGTTCTGTTTACCTTCGTCCTGTTCCTCGAACGCGTCCGCCGCTTCTTCGAGCAGCTGGTCCGCGGCTCCGCTCCACCCGAGGTCGTCGCGTCCCTCTTCGCGCTCCTGATGCCGCCCGCGCTGACCTTCACCATACCGATCGGCGTCTTAGTCGGAACCCTGATCGCCCTCAGCCGCATGTCCGGCGATGCCGAAATCACCGCCATGCGAGCCAGCGGCGTCCCCAGCCGCAGTCTCCTGAGACCCGTCCTGGTGCTCGGCCTGTTCGGCACCCTGCTCACCGGAGCCGCATCCACCTGGCTCACCCCCATGGCCACCCGGCACTTCTACAAGCTACTCAACGGCATCGCCGCAGCCGAGCTCACGGCCGAAATCCAGCCCCGAGTCTTTGAAGAGCAGTTCCCCAACAAAATCATCTACGTGGGCGACGTCATCTCCGGACCCGTAGTCCGCTGGCGCAACGTCTTCCTGGCCGACCTCACCCCGCCCGATCAGCGTCGCAACGCAGGAGCCGAAGCCGGCGACGCTCCCAGCGTCACCGTCGCACAGGAAGCCATCGCCTCTCCCGACCTCGACCGCAACCGCATCCAGCTGACGTTCAAAAACGGCTCCACCCACGTCGCCGGAAAAGACTACACACAGTACTACAACACCTCTTTCCCGACCCTCGCCCAGGCCCTCAGCGCTTCCACGCGAACCGAACTCAAGCCCCGAACCGGGTTCCTCGCCATGGACATGGGTCCGCTCTGGAAAGCCACCCGCGACAGCACGCTAACCCCTCAGGAGCGCCGCGAGGCCCAGATCGAGTTCCACCAGCGCCTGGCCCTCCCCATGGCCTGCATCCTGCTCGCCCTCCTCGCCGTGCCACTCGGCGTGTCATCCCGAAAGGGCGGCAGATCCGGCGCTTTCGTACTCACCGTCGCCATTGGCTTCCTCTATTACATGGGCCTGATCACGCTCATCGGTCTCGCCCGCCAGGGCACCCTCCCTCCGGCCATTGCTCTCTGGATCCCCAACGCCACCCTGCTCGCCGTCAGCATCTTCTTCGTCTCACGGCTCGAAAGACCAGGCGACACCGACCTCGTCGGCTCCATCCGAGCCCTCACCCGATCCTGGTTCACTGCCGTCCGGGGCACCCTGCCCACCAACAGCGGCGCGCCCACCCTCGCCCAGCGCCTCCCGCTCGGACCCGGCATCATCGACAACTACGTCCTCAGCAGCTTCCTCTTCTACTTCTTCCTGCTGCTGGCCAGCTTCGTTGTGATGACGCACGTCTACACGTTCTTTGAGCTGCTCAGCGACATCCTGAAAAACAGCATTCCAATGCCGCTGGTCGCCCGCTACCTGTTCTTCCTCACTCCCAAGCTGATCTACGATTCCACCCCGGTCAGCGTGCTGGTCGCCGTCCTCATCACATTCGGCATCCTCACGAAGAACAACGAAGTGACCGCGATGAAGGCCTGCGGCGTCAGCCTCTACCGCCTCGCGATACCAGTCCTCATCGCCAGCTTCGCCCTCAGCGTTTTCCTCTTCGGCTTCGACCACTACATCGTGCCCGACGCCAACCGAACCCAGGACGCCATCCGCAACCAGATTAAGGGCAAGCCCGTCCAGACATACCTCCGCCCGGACCGCAAATGGATCTTCGGCGAAGGCTCCCGGATCTACTACTACAAATATTTCGACGCTTCGGAAAACGTCATGGCCGACGCCAATGTCTACGAGCTCGACCCCAAAACCTTCCAGCTCGTTCGCCACATCTCCGCCGAGCGCGCCCGCTGGGAACCCGGCCTCCGCACCTGGATCTTCCAGAACGGCTGGAGCCGCACCTTCACCAACAGCCGCGAAGACAAATTCATCCCGTTCAAGGGCGCCCTCGCGACGTTCCCCCATCTCACCGAGCCGCCCAATTACTTCCTCAAAGAAGTAAAGCAGGACAAGCAGATGAATTTCGTCGAGCTCGCCTCCTACATCCGCGAGCTCCAGCAGAGCGGCTTCGACACCATCCGTCTGCGCGTCCAGTACCACAAGAAATTCGCCGTACCCCTGTTCGCCGTAATCATGGCGCTCATTTCAGTGCCCTTCGCCTTCCTCGCCGCCCACCGGGGAGCAGTAGCCGGAATCGGAGTCAGCTTCGGCATAGCCATCGCCTATTTCGCCGTCAGCCAGCTCTTCGAACAGGTAGGAAACGTCAATCAACTCCCCGCCACCCTCGCCGCCTGGGCCCCCGATGCGGTTTTCACTTTGACGGGACTCTACTTTCTCGCCAGAATGAGAACGTGACCAGCCGAGCCGTAGCTATACTTCTGTCCGCGAACCTCCTTGCACCGGCCGCGTCCTTCGAGGACACCGTGAAGCCCTTCGTCGACAAGACCTGCCTCGGCTGCCACAACTCCAAACTCCAGCAAGGTTCCCTCGACCTCACCAAACACACCAGCCTCAAGGACCGCGACGTCTGGGAGTCCGTAGTCAAAAAGCTCCGAGCCAGTGAGATGCCGCCCAAAGGCCTCGCCCGACCACCCCTCGCCGCCATCAACAAAGTCACCAACTTCATCGAGACCGAGTACGACAAACAGGACCGCAACGCCAAACCCGACCCCGGCCGGGTTACCGCCCGCCGCCTCAACCGCTACGAGTACAACAACACCATCCGCGACCTCACCGGAGTCGCCTTCCAGCCAGCCAACGACTTCCCGGCCGACGACGCCGGCTACGGCTTCGACAACATCGGCGACGTCCTTTCCCTCTCCCCCGTGCTGATGGAGAAATACCTCACCGCCGCGGAGACCGTAGCCCGCCTCGCCGTAGTCGCAGCCCGACCCACATACCGCAACACCCGGACACTCCTAAAGGCCGAATCGGTCAACATGGGCGAGTTCCTCAAAACGCCGACCCTCCCCGATGG
>Ga0163150_10001664_pt1 | contig 36560 bp, 50 predicted proteins | sample OliLakLV19P2IB_FD_148628 | JGI IMG/M metagenome (GOLD analysis project Ga0163150, IMG submission 148628) | Freshwater microbial mat bacterial communities from Lake Vanda, McMurdo Dry Valleys, Antarctica - Oligotrophic Lake LV.19.P2.IB | ecosystem: Environmental > Aquatic > Freshwater > Lake >... | reverse complement strand
AGACCGCCGCCGAGTCCGCCAAGTCCGCCGCCTGGTCCGCTGAGTTTGAAAAAATTCTTAGTAAAATCGAAAAACGAGCTGTTGGCAGAATGCAGAAACTATAAAAGTACAACAGATTGTTCTATGTGTGGGGCCGCAACGGCGGTACAAATTAGATCCACCATGATTAGCGAATTGGAGGTGAGATTGTTCCGGGTAACCAAACTGTTCGCGGGACACAAGAGAAGTGGGGGTAAAACCTAACATGACTAAATTAGCCTACACCAACTGGAAAAGGCCTCAAGTTTTAAACGTTAGTTTGTTACCGGAGATTTTGAATGAAAAAATTATTTACCATTCCCCTACTCCTATCTCTTGCCGCTTGCGGCTCCGCCGATTTTCCCCAAACCGTTAGCCAAATAAATGATCCGCCCCCCGTGGTAGAAAACCCATCAAGAGAAATTGCACAGCCGTTTATTTTCGAGGAGGTAGGGGACGAGCTTTACCCATCCCCAATTCATCTGTCATTATTGCCTAATGGAAATTGGTTGGTTCTCAATCTTGATGGAAGAGTTTCTCTTCGAAACTCCGAATTTGAAAAGGTCTCAAACGATCTTATTGATTTGCGGACAACGCCTGTTTACGCCCATGATGACTCTGGAGCGATGAGTCTGGCTGTGGACCCAGATTACGATCTGAATCGCTATATTTACATTTACTACACCATGAACAGCACAGCCTCGCCGTGTGAAAACGCGCTTTGCAATACCGTGGTTCGGTTTACGGTTGACGAGGAATGCGATCATCTTCTGAACGACCCCAGTACCATCGCGGTTTTCCCAATGGTCAACAGGGTTGGCGCTCATAACGGCGGAGGAACAGCCTTCGGCCCTGACGGTCAGTTGTACTTCACCGTTGGGGACGGGGCTTATCCTAACCCTCCCGTTCCTTCTTCCTCCCAGGACTTGAACTCTCCCCTCGGGAAAGTATTCAAATTCGATCCCGTTAATTTACAGATGGAGATGGTTGCGGCGGGGCTAAGAAACCCTTTTACAATGATCCCGACCGAAGCCGGGGCTGTAATCGGTGATGTTGGCAATGATCTTTTCGAGGAAGTGAATCTTCTTCCCTGGGAAAGCCCCTTGGAAAATTTTGGGTGGCCGTTGACCGAGGGGCCATTCGTCCAGTCTGACTTCCCTGGTTTCTCCGAACCGATCCACTCCTTCAAGCATTGTGAAGAGAAATTTAAGGACGAGGATCCCCTGGAGCCTGAGAAGGCCTTGGCGATCAAAAACCACAACGGGGCGGTCCACGCTTGCAGCAACGAGCTTATCGCCGTTGCCGGATACTATGGGCGGCGCGAGCAAGGCGACCCAGACCCATACCAAGGGGCACTGGATGGTGCCGTGATCTATACCGATCCTTATTACGGTTGGATTCGAGCCTTCGACCCGGTGGATGGTAAAGCGATCAATGATAGGCATATAGCCCATTTCCCCGGCCTTGTCTCTTGTGATGTCGGTAGAGACGGCAGCCTCTATTGCCTCTCCCTCTTTGCATCGCACATCTTAAAACTCGTTACGGTTAGATAACGAATTACGCAAAATTGGTTTTGTTTTTTTACAAATATTGCAAGCCTTTTTTTTGAAAAACTTGACGTGGCTAGGTAGTGGGTTGTAGAGTTAAAAACTACTGGGGGTAAAAGTGAATAAGTCAAGCTCAAAATTAGAATTTAAAATTAGCCCGATTCGAGGCTCTACGTTCAAGCTCCCCGTGAGAATGACCGAGGGTTCGGTCGGGTTTGATCTTTTCTCGGCCTCGCAACATCGTATTTGCATTTTAAGCGGCGAGGTAAAGCTCGTCCCTTGTGGGTTTTCCATCGAGATTCCAATAGGTTACGAGGGGCAAATTAGGCCCCGATCAGGGTTGGCCCTCCAAAACTCCATGGGGGTTTTGAATTCACCCGGAACGATTGACGCCGACTACAGAGGCGAAGTCGGGGTGGTAATGATTAATCACGGGATTGCGCCCTTTAATGTTTTTGTGGGCGATCGCATTGCACAAATAGTATTTGCACGAGTTTCTTTTCCCGAATTAAAAGTTGCCAATGTTTTAAGCGAAACCGCTCGGGAAGGTGGTTTTGGTAGCACGGGATTGAAGGCCGCCTAGGCCTGAACGGGTGAGAGCGTGGGGACGCTCTGTCGAGGGAATTATTTTGGTTGTAAATGGCAGTACAACTTACGATCCACGGGCAATGCCCCAGCGGGAAAAACGCTGTGATGATTACTCGAACTGGGCGGAGGTTTCCTCAAAAGAGGTTCACCACCTGGCGAGAGTTGGCGATGGCCGAAATACGGCCGCAGTTGCAAAAACAGAGTTTCTCTAATTCTTTTGCATTACCCGTGGACGTAGAAATAAATTATTGGACAGGTGATCGTCGCCGAAGAGACGCACCAGGAATCATTGATGCTCTATGGCACCTTTTGGAGAGGTGCGGGGTTGTGTCAGATGACGCACACTTAGGCGGTTTTGAGCGATCAATTGTTTACAAGAATTGCGGTTTAGATAAAGCGAATCCTAGAGTCGAAATAACTATTGCTTGATGTGACGTGAAATCACGTCTCACAAGAAAGGCGGAATTGTGTTTGCACTCAAAAACGACCGATGCCGGGATCGGGATTCTCGTGAGGGTCTTATTGCGGCGGTGAATGCGGAGCATGTTCGTCTTTCTAACTCGGATCGTCGGCTATGGATGAGCGTTATTTTCCAAGCAATCGATGACTTGGATAGTACGGACGTCGAGCTGCGCCAAGAAGCTATTAACTTTTTATCGGGAAAAGATGATGCGCTAGCCGACATCTGTGACGCCAGCGGGCTTAATGCCCAGGCCATTAAAACCACTTTCTCTACTCTCGGCATACCGGGCCTAAAGGCTCTCTATATGACCGCCAAGAAACATATTGAGGATTACCGTCTGGACGACAGCGTCGAGCAGGACGGTCCGGAGGTTTTGGATGCTGCCTGACTACTTAAGCCTGGGAAAGCTAACCCGGCAAGCGTTTACCTCCCTGCCCTCTTTCCGGTTTCGGGATAAAGACGCCACAACTCACAACGCTAGCGACGCAACGAAATGCGGAAGGCAGCTAACCTACAAAGCCCTCAAGACAAAAGAATCGAATCCCACAGACTTTTTGGGGATGGTTCGGATGCGCTTTGGCTCTTGGATTGAGCAGGGCCTTAAGCACGACGTTTTTTCAAGGATCGGAGTTTTTGGATGCTTTTCTCTTTCGACTCAAGGCGACGCCGGAGAACACGGAACTTTCTACGGGACCTCTTGGCATGGTTATCGAGATTTCGACCTTGGCTTCAAGCAGCTCGAAGGGAAGATCAAGCCTGTTATTGTTGAATTAAAGACTAAGGTCGGCTACGGCGCACAGGTTACTATCAAGGAAACTGCTTGGAGTAAAAATTACAAAACTCCCACCCCGGATACCGAGTGGGGTTACTCGCAACAGCTAGCGTTGTACCTGCGAGACGCTTACCTAAAAACAAAAGACAATCCTAATTTCACAAACCCGATCACCGACGGAATTCTACTGCAATTTCTCTACGCTGATGGGCTTGCGTGCTTGGTTGAGTATTTCTTCGAGTACGACCCAGAAGAAGACACGGCAACGTGTTACCGCGTGCATTGCGCGGAGTATCCGGAAGTTGACGCAAATATTAACCTCAAAATTAAACTCAAAGATATTGCCGATCGGTGGAATTCCCAAGACCGGTATTTAGCTAAGAAAGAGCTGGCTCCGCCAGACTACGAGAGAAAATACGCCGTCGATGATCCACGAATAGAGGATGCAACTAAGAAGGACCTGGGGCTTGCAGTTAAGAACCAGCTCTTAATTGGGGATATAAAATGTAAATACTGCGCTTACAAGAACAAGTGCGCCGAGGATTTAGGGATTCCCCCCCAGTATACCAACGAAGAAATAATCGCTCTAAAGAAGGTTTTGAAAAACTTATGAGTGAAATCGTTTCCATACAAAAGCTAGTTAGCGAAACTCTAAAATTAGAGTTGGAGCTACGCGATGACCGCTCTTGGACGCTATTTATTGGTGATTACTATTTTCATTATCCCGAGAACCAAACCCTCTCGTCAGTGTTCGAGAGTATTAAGCGCACGCTTAAGGAGGTCACGGCTGAGACCTACAGGCAGGCCGAAGAGTTTTACGAAAAATCAATAGCGGACAACCGCCAGCAACTAAACTGAAAGGGACAGACGATGGGATTCAATAACAAACCTAAAAGCATTGGCTCCGGGTATTTAAATATAAAAGAAGGCTCCAAGGGTTCCGAGAAGAAGAAGCTTCGCGCCTGTTTCGATTGGATGAAAGACGCGGGTGTCCGGTTTTCTATAACGATTAGCCAGGAACGCATTGACGAGTGCGCCGTCAATAATGGCGGTTATTACAAGCTGACCGGATTTATGAACGGGTTTAGAAAAGACGAGAAATCTCCTGATATCGTGGTTTACCCAGTGTCGTCTGATTACGCCAAAAGAGGCAGCGATAGGGAGGAAGATGATGAAAAGCCAGCGAAGCGCCAAAAGGTTGCGGGCAAGACAAAAGACCCCGAGGACGACAAGGACAGCGAAGAAGATGATGAAAAGCCAGCGAAGCGCCAAAAGGTTGCGGGCAAGACAAAAGACCCCGAGGACGACAAGGACAGCGAAGAAGTTGAGGACGAGGAAGACGATGACGGTCTACCGTTCTAGAAGTAACTCCTAAAGGTTTTTATGTCCAAAGAGATCGTTAGCCATTTTGCGAAAGCATATTCCGAAAAGATGGGGGAGTCTTACATTGTCTCATGGGGTCGAGACGTTAAGATATTCTCGGAGCTTCAAAAGAGCCTCCCAATTACCGAGATTAAAGCGCTTATCGACCACTATTTCACCATGCCAGAGAAGCGCTTCTCCCCCGTTTTTTTTCGCAACATGATTAATGATTTGCGGCAGCTGGTCGCAGCACACAAGCCCCGAAAGAAGTTAATCAACCCGGATGCCGATAGGTTTCAATAAATGTGCTTGAACAATATCACGTTGGAAAAGATTGGGACAAGTTTGTCAAATATCTCAAGAATGAATCCCGTGGGCTCACCACCGGCTATGGGGAGATTGACCGAGCTATCATAGGTTTGCCCGGGTATGTCACGGTTATGGGCGAGCCCAAGTGTTTCAAAAGCACCTTCGTGATGCGAACCATGATGGAGAAGGCTCTAGCGGGCCACCCAGTTATCCTTATTGATAGAGAAAACGGGAGGCAGCGGATTCGTAAAAGAATGATTTGCTACCTGGCGGAACTAAGTGACGGGGTGGTGAAATCGCAGAATTTCCGTGGAGACGAAGAAGAGAAATATAAAGAGGCTGAGCGCGTGTTTACCAAGCTGCCAATTTACATCATCGAGGATCATCAGGAACTAGAAGACCTAGAAAGTATAATCAAAGAAGCGGGTCATCTTTACAAAAAGCATGTTCTTCTCGTTGTAGATTCCTTGCAGAGTTTGGTTACTGATTTTAAAGATCGACGAGCTTCCGTCGACTACTGGGTGTTTGCTTTCAATGATTTGAAGAAGAAATACGAGGGCTGGCTCACCCTAGTTTGCATTAGCGAAAAAAATAGGCAGGTTTACGGGATGGGTTCAAGGGCCGGCGGAAAAGAATCGGGCGGTATCGAATACAAATCTGAAATGGTTTTCGACCTGTACCCAAACAAAGAGGGAAACGCAGTTATTGTTGAGTGTGTTTACAACCGGGACGGAGACACGGGGGTCTTAACCTCCCTTAGAGTTTCCCATCCTTACACGTACCGACTTGAGGAATCCGACAGTGTTCCTGAATAGAGAATACACCCATCTAGAAGATTGTTCTGATTTTGAAATACCCAAGGGGGCAAAGTCAGTTGCGGTTGATGTCGAGGCGACGGGGTTAAACCCTCGCCGGGATCGGATCGTGGGCCTCTCTTTCGCTTTTGACCGCTCCCGCGCTTATTATGTGAGCGACATTCCGAAAAACCAAGATTTCATTAGATCCTTGTTGGGCAATAAAAATCTTAGAAAAGTATTTCACAACGCGGTTTATGACGTAAGTATGTTAGAAGCCGCCGGTTTTAAAACACACGGTGTGATTATTTGCACAATGATTTTAGCCCACCGCTATAATCCCGACCTTCCTAGCCTCGGGCTTAAAGCGTTAGCCGAGGAGAATTTCGGCCCTGATGCGGTCAAGCAAGCTAAAAAAATGGCTGCCTGGTTGGCGGATAGTAACCTCCCCAGAGAGGGAATTGCCCAAGCCCCCGCTAGTATTTTGATTCCTTATTCCTGTGAGGACACGCTTAACGCCGTTGATTTAGCTAACCTGTATACGCAAAAACATTTAGCTCTCCGTGCCTGGCTTGCTAAGCGTGGCTACAAGAAATCACCATACGATTATTATTTTGAGGAAGACGCCCCCATTATTCCGGTTGTCGTTGAGATGCAACGACTGGGGGTTAAGATCGATCTTGAAAAGACGGCTATTAAGGAAGCGGAGTTAACGGCTCGAATTAGGGTTCTAACCGAGGGGTTGCGGCAAACTAGCCGCGAGCAGGTGGAGCAGACAACCGCCATTCTCTACCAGCAAAAGGTCGAGAGTAAGCTTGCGAAGAGCAAGACCGGGAAATTAAAGAAGCCCCCACCCCCAATTGTGTTTAACTGGGCCTCTTCAGACCATTTGCGGGTGCTCTTCTTTCAAGTATTGGGCGAGAAAAAACAGAAGACTACAAAGAAGGGCAATAGCTCGGTTGATGCTGAGGTCTTGCTTAGCTTCGCTAAGAAGTATCCCTGGCTGAATATGCTTTTGGAAATTCGGGAGCTGTCAAAACTGACGAGCACCTATTTGAAAAGCATGTTCGCCATTCAAGAAGGCGGTGTCGTGCATGCCAATTTTAACATTACCGGAACCCGCACCGGGCGTTTTTCAAGCAACAATCCAAACCTTCAAAACCTGCCCAAGCACGGAGGTATTAAGGACCTATTTGTCCCAAGAGCTGGGTGTGTCTTCGTGGAGGCTGATTATTCACAGTTGGAGTTACGAATTGCCGCCCACCTATCTCAGGATTCGTTACTCCTTCGCGTCTTTCAAGAGGGATTAGACCTCCATCAAATCACCGCCGACGCCCTTAATATCACCCGAGACGAGGGCAAGACAATAAACTTCGCAATAATGTATGGAGCCCGGGGGTGGAGAGTTGCTTCCATTCTTGGTTACATGGCCGGGATATCCGACGACGATAAGAACGCCCTGAATGTTCAAGCTCGCCGTGGCGACAAGGTTGTTGATAAGCTGTTTTCTAAATACGGGGGCCTAAAAACTTACATCGACGAAACCGAAAGCCAACAACACAAATATCTCATGAGCCTGTCGGAGTTTGGTTTCATGCGGCGATTCCCCGATCTGCGCCTAGGTTCCGGCAAACACTATAGCCACGCTCGAAAGGCCGCTGGCAACCTGCCGATCCAAAGTTTTGGCATCAGTCTAATTAAGAGGGTTATGCGGGAGTTTCACCACCTAGGTTTTAGCATCGTTAATCAAGTCCACGATAGTTTGATTTTCGAAATCAAAGACTCTGAATTAGCCACGCGACTTCCCGTGATTAAACAAACCATGGAGAATATTTACAAACTAAGCGTTCCTCTCAAGGCGGATTTTAAGATTAAATCTTCGTTTCAAACGGTTGTTAAAAATGAAGTGGCACAAATGGCGGCTTAATATGTCGGGAGTGGCTCTTGGGTATGTGGCGGTGCAAATAACGGTGGTTATCTTTGCCTTCATGGGTGGTCGAATGGGTATAGCGTGGGCAACGCTCTTTTGGTCGATTGGTAATCTGGTGGCCTATTTTGTAAGGTGAATCATGACTCACAAATACCTTTTGATCTTTTAAATTATCGGGGAGTTTGGGTTCTGGTTGCTAGCGACCATAAGGGAAGGACCCAGTAATGGGGCACTTGGGTTTTTATATTTAAGTAGGACTATTATGAAAATAAAAATGACTAGTAAAGAGTTGGATATTTTAACTGAGTTTATTCCCGAAGCTACGTTTCTTGCTGGGGACCCTAATTACGACTGCGAGGATGGCGTGATGGAGTTTAAGTGCCACAACATTTGGTGCAGGGGTACAGTCGATCACGACGGGGACGAGTGTCTACTTTGCGAGAAATTGCACGACGAGGTGGGACGAGAAGATGACGAGGGGGAAGAATAATGACCCAACCCAAGTCCAGGGGATGCCGAGCTCGGCGAGAACAGCTTCGGTGAGGCTCGCGGTGGCAATGGATACCCAAAGTCACAGTCGAAAAATACAAGTGGGATAATAAGATTACGGGCTGGGACTTTTCTGTAGACTGGCTTTGTTTTGGATTCACGGCGGCTAATCCCTAATGGATATTACACTTTGCACAAATAAGAAGTGCCCCAAGCGCGAGGACTGCTTCAGATTTAAGGCTGTGTCCACAAGCGAGTGGCAATCCTATGCTCGATTCGAGCCCGCCGAGGATGGGAATTGTGCCTTCCAAATGCCCCTTCCAAGCGTGCCAAATGAAAGAACCTCTAATTTCGGTCAAGGATTTTTGTGAATTAAAATTGGTAAAAATCAAGCCAACTTTCTTGCATGAGTTGATAAATAAGTTTCCCCCCACGCAGATTCGTCGTTATTGGTTAGGGCGCAAGAAGCTCGTTGTTGCATCTGAGCTTTACCAGGATTTGAAAACCGTGGGCTTCATGGAAGCCAAGAGGAGCTAGCGAAATGGCGATCAAAGTTAAGGTTCCCTACGATAAAAAACGGAAGAGGTTTTATGTCGATTATTACACGCAAGGTATCCGCAAACGAAAGTTTTTTAGATTTGAAAATCCCGCTATCGATTTTAAACGGGAACAGCTTTGCAGGAAAGAAACTCCTAATTATATTTCTCGCCGAACTTTTGAAGAGGCTTGCGACCTCTTCTCCCAAACGTACCTCCAGGGTAAATCAAAAAACTACGCAAACAAAGAGCCCCGAAGACTCAAACACCTCGTCTCTTTCGGCTTTGCGGGCCGTTTATTATGCGACATTACTCCGGGGGACATTATTGAATTCCGCTCTAAGCGACTTGCGGGATTTAAAGGACCTCAAGCCTCAGCCCACCCCGCTAGCGAAAAGACGGTTAACAACGATCTTGCAATCTTGGGGTCGCTTTTTGATTGGGCGATTAAAAACAAAATGGCGGAAAGCAACCCAACCAAAGGTCTCCTCATTAGTCACCCTCGGCCGAGGCGAATTCGTAAAGCACGCTCGCCAGACCAAATACAGGCAGTTATCCAAGAACTCTGTCCCTGTCACAAAGACGAAATTCTGCTCATCGCAAACACCGGGCTTAGAAAAGGGGAAATGGAACAGCTCTGTTACCCCGATCATTTCGACTTCGAAAACCACGTCATCGATTTCCGTTGGCAAGAAGGCGTTGAAATCAAGGGCAAAGCGGACCGCCTAATTCCCATGAACGATTGGGTTGAGAGGTACGCTAGGCGTTTGCAACCCGGGCCAGCCTTCGGCGGAGTTTACTACACCCTCTACTGGCACTTCAAACATGCGTGTAAGCGCGCAGGGGTGGATATGACCATTCACGAACTTCGACATACGTATTGCACCGAGCTTCAAAACTCGGGAGTTGACCCCAAAACCACAATGAAGATCATGGGGCATAAAGACATGAAAACGACCTTGCTCTACAGCCACACCGAGAAAAATCGGCTAGCTGCCGTCCGAAACGCTGTCACGTTTCAGTGCCATGAAAACGATATGAAACAGGATGATGCGAATGATACCGTACAGGATGGGTTATCAAATCTCGTTAGTTTTCAAAGAAACGAAGAAAATCATGCTAAGAATAAAGTGCCGCGGGGGGGATTCGAACCCTCGCGCAACTCTCCGACACTAGCAGAAGCGCACAGTATTTTTTCTAGTGGTCACGTTTTAGTGACGCCACCCGAGGAAGCCTTTCTTCGCTCACTCGAAGAGGAGGTGACTCATGCGGGTATGTAACTTTCTTTTGGGCGCCTGCTACCTCTCTGTCTTCCCCTTAGTTTTTCTTCGCCTAATCCGCGTCATTGAGTGGCCTACGTTCTGGCTCCTTTTCCCGACGTTGCTAGCAACCGCCGGCGTCCTTGTTATCGCCGCGATCATTCTTTTCGTTGGGAGGGATTATCATGATTGATTCCCCCGGCCTAACCCTTGCCGGAACTGGTGGGACCAAGCACAAGGTAGGCAAACCACCCCTAGACCTGCTGTCCAGCCACGCCCTCCTTGAAATGGCAAAAGTCATGGGCTGGGGGATAACGGAAAAGATTCCCACCTACGCCCCCCACAACTGGCGAAAAGGTGTTCCCTGGTCTGACCTCTACGCTGCCACGCTGCGGCATTTGTTGTCCTGGAACTCTCGGGAAGACAACGCCATCGATTCCAACCTCCCGCACCTGGCACACGCCCTCTGCAACCTAATGATGCTCATGGAGTACGCCGAAACTCATCCGGAACTCGACGACCGTTACAAAAAAGGAAATCATCAATGAAGCAGCCTAGAAAACCAAAAATCCTCATCTACGATCTAGAATTCTGCGCCACCCAAACCTTTAAGGGGGACCTCCGCATTGACCCAGGCTTTATTTTCTGTTTTGGCTATAAAGAACTGGGGTCCCCCAGGGCTAAAACTATCAGCATATTGGACTATCCTGGGCGTACCAGTATCGACGATTCTAACCTTGTTCGCGAGATTGGAAAGATCCTCCAGGATGTCGACCTGCACGTCTTTCAGTTTGGCAAACGATGCGATTTTAAATTCATCCAAACCAAGCTCCTGAAACACGGCTTCCCTCTCCTTAGCAACAAATACACCGCCTTCGATACTTGTGAGTACGCCAGGCGTTACCTGGGCCTTAAGTCCAACAGCCTCGCGGCGCTCGCCACGTTCTTTAATCTCGATGAAAGCAAGATGCATCTCCCGGCGGATACTTGGCTTTTGGCCAACGCGGGGAACGAGCTTGCCATCCGAAGGATCGCCAGGCGTTGCGAATCCGACGTTCGGATAACCGAAGAGATTTACCTACGTTTGCGACCTCTAGTGACAGACCACCCCCCTATTCACTCAATCTCAACCCTTGAAGAGCTAGGCGTAGCCGAGCGCCCTAAGCTCTGCCAATGTTGTGGTGAAGTAGGAAGCTTCTCAGCTCAAGGACCACGACCGCTCAAAACTAAGATTATGCAGCAATGGAAGTGCCGTCGTTGCGGCGCTTGGGTGAGTACGGAGCTTAAGGTCCCTAAACCCGAAAAGGTCAAGAAGGCGGCATAAATGAAGCTGGCAGAAAAATATCTGCTCGGCTTCGCGGAAACCGTTGCCCGGGAACTGGTGAGTTACGGGCGGATCAAGAAGCCCCTTCGTTCCTTTAAGGTGATGCACAGGGGCGACAAGTGCCACGACTATTATTGGGGGTGGTGCGACGATCTGGGAAATATTCGCATCCGCCTCAAAACCCCCAAGCTAGGACGCCTAGTCACCATGAGAGAGCTAGTCCTGTTGGTTTGCCATGAGGTGGCTCACCTAGTCCCTGACGTTAAATATCACGGTGACGCCTGGCGATCAATGTACGACAAACTAAAACAATACGCGGTTCGGAGGTATCTATGACCGAGGAAGAACTTAAAGCAGTATGGAAGGACTTCTGGGAAGAGCATAAGAGTGTGGATATTTTCTCCCGGTTTTATGACGGGGCTAACAAGCTGTATCAAATGCTTCTGAAGCGCGTCGGCGGATCGGACACTGGCGGGCATAACCCCCTCAAGGGTCCAAGAAAGGCTGCGTGACTAATGTCGGTACGCACCATCTTCATTGATGTCGATCTCACCCTAATCAACGCAGACAACGAGCTTCTCCCCGGAGCCCGTAAGGGCCTTGAGTGGTTGAAAAACAGCAAGGGGTACAAGCTAGTTTGCTGGAGCGCTGGCGGAGAGGAGTACGCCCGGCGAATACTCAAAATGCACGCGCTAACCGGCTACTTCGACGCCATCCTCGACAAGCCGGATATAGTCATCGACGATAGCCCTGATCGCATCATAGGTTCTTACAACATAGTTAAAGTATGGGATTACAAATTCTGGGAGGGTCTTAAAGACAACATCTTTAGAAAAAACACAGCGAATTGGACCGAGCCGCTTGACACCGATGCCGTTGGGTTTTGTGTTGACTCCAAAGAGGAAGACGGTCCCGAGGATGTTGGTGGTTCTACAGTTGATCTCCCGGACCCACCCTTTGTTTACAGCGCCGAAGCAGACGCTAAATTCATCAATAGTTTACGCTAAGGAGGCCTCATGGAATACGCAGTACAGGCCATCAATATATTTACGTGCCTAGTTTGGGGAATCTTCTTTGGGGTTCTTGTAATTGCAATTGTCATGGGTATCTTTCGACCGAAACATTAGGGGGGCTTAGATGAGAAAATGTTATTTCACTCACTACGAAGAAACCCTAGCCCAGGCCGAGCAGTACGTTCGCGACTCGGAGAAGCTCAGTCTGGAAGCCCTTGTCCGGGGGTGGGACACGGATAGACAGAAAGAGGTTGAGCGTTCCGCCAAGCACTATTTGGCTTGGTTGAAGGAGATAGAAGACTAGCAAATAGACAAGTTGTCAGTAGGTTTGTCTAATACTACGTATACACAAGGTATATACATATTCTATTACCCGTATAGTCAATAGAACCAGACAATAAAAAAGCCCCCAAGAGTTTAATCGCTCAAGGGGGCTTTCTTTATTTAATTGTATTGTTAGCTAGATAGCTACGTGGAGCGCGGGTACCTAGGCCACCAGGCCTAGATTCCGCCCAGAGCTAAGTAGTGATAGACCTTAGCGTTTACGTTGGCACCCGCGGCAATGGAGACGCCGGTTGCCGAGAAGGTGAGGTTAGTCGCCGAGGTTTGAGTACCCGCAGCGGCGATATTCAAGTTGACGTTGGTCAACATTGAATCGGTTTTCTCGTCCACGATTCGGTCGGTGATATTGATGAGTTTGAAATAACGGGGGTTGAAGCCAAGAACAAGAGCCTTAGCAAGCCCGTCTCCGGTGTAAGTACCGGTTTCTGCCTCGTACACTTTAGGCATGGTTATTCTCCTTAGATGTTTGTGTTTTGGCGCTTACTTGTAAGCGACCCAGTAGAGTGCGTCTGATGTGGTGTTTAGTGCTGCGTTGGTGCCAATGGTAAACCCATTGAACGTTGGGGTGATTCCACCCGAGGTTGCGAATGAAGCATCCGCGGTACCTGCGCCGGTATCGTCGAAGATGAGAGCTTCATCGTCCAACATACCAGCACACCAATAACCGACACCGAGACCGGTGCGATTATAGATGGTTACTTCCATCGGCTTGAAACCCGTCAGACAGGTAAGCAGGGCACCAGTGCCAGTTACGGAATCAGAAGCGGAGCTTGCTGTAATTCTCCGAGGCATGGTTTGTCCTTTCTCCTAAGCAATCCACAAGACCGAAGCCCTGTTTGAACTCGCAAAGGTTTTTGTTGTTGATTAGCGCGGATTGCGCCGGAAGAAGGCGAGAGCAAGAACCCCAACCACCCCGCCAGCGACATGCGCTAAGTGGGCTGTGTGTGATCCAGATACGCCTAAGACTTGTTGCAAAAAGCTTGTAAAATCCCCGAGAAAGCTAAAGCCGACTAGAATCACTCCGAAGAGGAAGCCGACTAAGTTTCGTCGCAAAAACGGGTAAACCGCCAAGAGCCCTGAGAGCGCTCCTGAAGCCCCGAGTATTCCAGTCTCTGTTGCAAAGCTCCCAAAGAAGAGTGCTGCACCTGCGCCAGAGAGGAGATAAAGCGCTAGATATTTCAACCGCCCAAGATGCTTCTCACAGGCTGGGCCGACCAAGAGCAGAAGCAACATGTTTCCCATTAGATGCTGGATACTTCCGTGGCTGAACAGGGAAGTCGCTAGGTGCCACGATTTAGAGAAACCCTCGTCCCAAACAAAAGCGGTGTTCCATCCGAGGAAGTAAACGAGAAAACAAACCCCAGTAATTAAGAAAGTAACGTATGGGTAGAACTGGCTAGGCTCTGGTGCAACCCAACTTTTCCACAACGTGCACATGTTCCCAGAGCTTGAGGGTGTTAAAGATCGCATTATCGAGAGCCTCTCCGCTAACCGTACCATCAATGACGGTAACGGGGAGCATAACGGGTCGGGGTGGACATGCGATCCTAACGGGAACCATTCTCGTAGCGCATGCCTCCAAAACAAACAGGGGTAAAAGGAGCAATAATTGATACTTTTTCATGGGTGTAAACAATCAACCCCGTAAGGGTCGTTCGACAGCAAGCAAGAGTCGCGCTTATCGTTTGCCGGATTCTTGTCACGTGATTTGCGAATCTCGTCCTGGCGCTTTTTGGTTTTGACCTGTTCTTTTTGAACCTCTTCTCGGCGCTTCTCGACCTCAACGAAAACTTTACGCTCAACGATGTTGGCGCAGTTTCTTTTGCCCTTGAAATAGCCAACGCCAAAGAGGCTCACAGCTAGTGTGATGAGAAGAAGTGGCTTCCAAAGCTTCTTAATAACGCCCAAAACAGTAATCCACCCTAAACCGAACATTGTTACACCACCCCCCGCCCGGACAGTTCCGCCCGAAGCTCGTTAATCTCGCTCTGCTGGATCATTTTTTCCGCCTCTAGTTTAGCGACCATGCGAACGAACTCCGTGTTTTGGGCGGTGAGAACGTCCACCCTTGCGTTTAGTATGTTGATTTCATCGCGGAGCTGCTTAGCGTAGGAAAGAATTTGTTGGGCTAGGTCCGTGTCCGAGTCTGCCTGGATCTTCTCGGCCTCCGCCTCGGTTTTCTTTGCAGAAGCTGTGTCTGTGCGCGTAGTTTGCCACTTTGTAATGATAGCGGTGATGCCGCTCGTAACAACGCTTGAGCCTAAAATTGATATAATGAAAGTTGGGCTGTCCATTTACGCCTTCTCGAATAAGGCTTTTTCTGCGACTCGCCGATTATAAAGTCCCTGCACAAACACCCGATTATCATAGACAAACTTAAGGAATTGCCTGGCGGATTCGTGATAAAGCTCGGCGTTCAGAAGCTTGCGAATGGTGGATTTGGTAAAGGCGGTTTCACCAATGTTAAATACCAGAGAGACAAGAGCCGAAAATTGGTTGTCATTGAGGGGGGCTGCGACGAGATTCTTAATTGCATCCTCAGCCCATTTCAAATCCTGCGACAGAAGCTTATCGGCTTCCGCTTGTGTAAGGGTATCGCTGGACTTTACGGCCTTAGTGTGGCCGTAACCAATCGTGAGAACTCCACCGCCGTCTTTGTAGGCCTTGAGCTTGCAACCCTCAAATTTCTTAAGAAGGGCTAGGCCCTCACTGTTTATCTTCATTTCTTAGCACCTAACTTTTGTTGGAAAATTTGACTGATAGCCTTCCGAGAATCCTGATCGTTAAGAATCTTTTCTTGTTCCACTTCAGAGAGGCCCGAGAGGAGTGAGTTTAAAACCGACATGAGCGGGCGCGGGAGGCTCTTAGCTAGGGCGGTAACGCCGGTCCCTCCGGGGAGAGTCTCTAAGGCTTTTGGGATCAGACTAAGTCCGTAAGTATTCGCAGCAAGAGCGACGCCCATTTGGCGCGGGGGGCGAGGCACACGCGTGTTTACCTTCTCAATTCCCTTTTTAATGCTGCCCAACATATGTCGCTCTTCGTTTACGGTGTCTAACTGGCCCGCCACCTTTGGCCCAACGGCGTTGGAGATGTTTCCCTTTAACTCAGCCGCGAAGTTGCGATTACCCACCCCGGCTGAAAAGTTGTTCGGGTCGAGCCCGTAATCCGCCGCTTGTTGGTAGGATCTTTTGAGAAAGTGCGCGTCGTCCGGGGTCATGAAGCCGTTCCTCTTAGCAAAGTTGCTAATGTCGTACAGCCGTGATGCGTCATCTAGGTTGTCGGGGTGGTTAAGAATTGCATCCGCATATTCTCTTATATCACCCGGGTTCATGTTCTTGGGAAGATCCACCCTACCGCGAGCTGCTTTCTTCAACACGACATCAAGCTCGATTTTCGTTTGGGGGAGTCGTTCCAGAACTTTCTTTTTGAGAGACTCAATTGACTTAGTAAACCCAAACTTATTGCTGATGTATTCGCCAGCGTCCTTAGTTGCTAAATTCGTGGACACTAGGCTGTTGGAATACTTCTCAACACCGCCGAGAGCGCCGGAAACCACGCCACCCATGGCGCCGCCCATGAGGGTATTTTTAATTAACTCCTCTTTAGTAGCATCTGGGTTAAGCCCAGCGGTCATCGCTGCCGACTGCCTTCCGCCCTCTAAAATCCCCATTCCCGTTTTACCCGCCCAGCTTGTCCCCTTACCAAACTTTCCCGGGGCAAAGAGCGTGGCAAGAACGGAGCCTATCTGTGCGGAGCCCGGGTTGTCGGCGTAAGCCCGCGCTTGCTTTTCTTGGAGACGTTTTAGATTGGCGTCATAGGCTCCAGAGAGGCCTTGATCGGGTGCAACAACGGAATTGACCGTCTTCTGAAGCCCCAGCTTTTGTAAAATTGAATTTACGGCCGCGACACCCTTTACGCCCTGGCCATAGGTGCCGGTTTGCCCGTAACCAACGGCGGCTGTTGGTAAATCAAGCGGCGGAGGTGCGGGGTTAGCCCCAACAGTTGGCTCAACGGCGGTTTCCGGCGTAGGCTCTGGGCCTGTCGGCTGAGTAAAGTGGTTTGTAATTGCTTGATCTAGGCCCGACGGTGTGGAGCCCTTGCTCTTTTCGTGGTTGGCTAAAACGGCGGGAATCCACTTGGGCGCGTCGGTAGGATCTGGGTAAATGGAGAGCGCTTTGTTAAGATCCCCCCCGTTAGCATCCAGACCCTTTTTGAGGAGAGCCACCCCTGCAAGCACGTTCTCGTCGGGGTCGTCTCGATTGTAGCCCAGACCCCGGCCCGTGTTCTGCGTTACCTGCATGGTCCCCTTAACGTTAGTTCGGGATACGGCGTTACGATTAAATCCCGACTCTTGCTGTGCAACCGCTGCGGCTAAATGGGGGTCAACACCACCAGCTAACGCGGCGGTGCGTACTCGAAACTCTTCAAGCTGGCGATCCGGGTCGGTGGTGAAAACAGGCTTCAGCTCCGGTGCCGAGTAGGCCTCCGGGAGAGTCGTGGGAAGACCCTTGTTGCCGATGGTGCTGGCGGGGGCTTGCGGAGCTGCCTTAGCTGGAGCCTCTTGGGGGGTGGGTGAAGCCGTACCGTATTTTTTATTTAGAAGGTCTTGGAGAGTTGCCATTTGGTTTTTTCGGTAGGATGAATCCGTCTAGGCCTAGCTCGGCCATAGCCGCTTGAACTTCAGGAACCTCAAATATTTTTTGGCCGTGCTTCTGAAGCGCGCCGCGGAAGTCTCTAAACTTAGCTAATTTTTCGGGGGGGATGTAACTGCTAACGTCACGGCCGCCCTTTTGCAGTGAGTCCATGCTGGCGTAATTGGCAAACTGAGTGCGGGCTATAACGTTTCTTTTTAATACGGGAAAAAATTTTGGGTCTTCAAGGTACTCCGGCATTGTGCCCAGCGTCAGCGAAGCCTCAAGCTGGGTAAGCGCTTTACCGCCCCGGCTAGTGGCAATCTGCCCCTTGATGTCCAAAAGCTGTTTCTTAGCCGCTGCAAATCCCGGATCGACCTTGGAAATAACCGCCGGACCTATAACTGGTACTTTGTCGAGGAGCGCAAGGGCTTGGGCGTTCTTTGGCACTATGTCGGAGATGGTCTGTAGCAAACCCAGGACGGATTCCTGCTTCCCTAAGTCGTCAATCTCTCCTGGCTTAAGATGAGACGCCCATTCCGCTTTCTGCGCCGATTGGCGGTTGCCCGCTAACTCATCCGCAAATTGTGCCTTTTCGTTACTGGCGGCTATGTCCCTGGCGGTTTTCTGCTGGGGAGTTTCCATGGTGGTTAGCTGCTGGCCCAGCATCATGGTTCTAAGGTCTTCCATTGCAGAGTTGCCCTGGAGCTTTTGCTTAAGCGCGTACTCGGCTAAATCTTCACGGCCTCCCGTGGCCAGTCTCCGAATAAAATCAGGGCTCGAAAAATCTGAGTTGGCTGTGATTGGACCGCTCATCATGGAGGCAATGGATTCTTGCGCGGTTGGTGCTGCCCCGGAGGGCTGGGGTGGTTGCTGGCCTATGGCCTGTGTAACGGGCTCCCCGCTCGGGGTTTCGCCCATAGCCCCGGAACCACGCCCCAAAATTCCTCCGTTCTGGGCGAGACTCATGGCTCCTTGAATAAGTGGAGCCGCTTCCGGGATCTCGGTCCCCACCCCATTAAGGATGTCCATAAGGGACTTGTCTTGGCGCTTCTTAGCTAGGTGGCCACCTAGCATTTGAAGGGGCTCACCCAAGTTGGTGTCCCCGTCTAAACCAAACAAGAGCTTGCCGCCAAGGTTGAGGCCAGAGCCTAAAATATTCAGAACATTCTCAAGATTCTTAGCCATTACTTAGCCAAAACGCCTTTCCTATCCTTCGAATCAACGTTCGTTATACCGCTTCCAGACTCCAATGAAGTCTTCCCAGCGCCAGCCTTTTGCAAGTCCGCTAAAATTCCTGCGAACTGCGCCGTTGAATTAAGCCGGTTGGAATTCGCCTGATTCATAGCGTTGGCCTGGTTCAGGCGTAACTCGTTTTGCCCTTGGAGAATTCCGCTGCGTGCTACGTCGAAGTCTCGCTGAGTTTTTGCAATTTCGGGAATTAGCGCGTTGGATGCGCCAATTGACGCCCTATTATTACCGCCTTGTAGGGAGGCTAAGAGCGCTGTGTTGTCGCCAGTCCCCTTTATTGAAAGTACGTCGGAGAGGCTTCTGTTAAGGGCGCCAGTACGGTTATTAATGTCTTGGAATCCCGCTGATTTCATCCCCTCGACAATTGGGTCCAGAGTATTGGAGAAAGGTTGCTCGAACTTTAGCCCAGCGCTTCGCGGAGCAGTCTTATTGAACGTAGTATTATATTTGTTAAGAGCGCCAAAAAACTGCCCCTGGGTTTCGGGTAACCCAGTAACCTTCTCTGTGGTGTTGCGATCAAAGGTTGCGTTAGTGTTTTGATTGCTACTTTTATTTCCGCTCATTGCGTGCCGCTCCGATAAAATTATCTTTTTCTACTTAAAGAGTTGAAAAAATCAAAAGGGTTAAGGCCCATTTGCGGGTTGTACCCTGGTTGGTCCGGGGGATTCAGGGCCGACAGAACGTTGGATCCCATGTTTGCAATGCCTTGGGGGCTATCCAAGCCTAAGCCGCCCTTGAGCCCGCTTAGAACGTTTGACAACTTACCCGCCTGCCGAGTGGCGCTAGAAAGGGCCTGGCTACCAATGTCCCCAGCAATATTGCTGCCTAAATGCCCAGCGAAACTTCCAAGCGTCGGGGCGGCTGAACCAATAGCCTGTGCAGCGCCGCCGGCAATGTCTGCACCAAGCTTGCCCGCAAAGTTTCCAAGATTAGGAGCCGCCGATGTCGCGCTAAGGCCGCCGCCGGCAGCTGCGCCACCGCCAATCCCCCCAAGGGCTCCCGTGCCAGCGGCAAGCAGGCTGCCCTTTAGACCGCCACCGGTTATGGCCGAAGAAGCCGCTCCAGCCAAAGCTCCCCCAAGAGGTCCGCCAAAAACACCGCCCGCAATAGGGGCTCCAATTTGAACTGCTTTTTTTATTACGCCCGTCATTTAAGCCGCTAATTTCTGTTTGTAGTGTTTGTTGTAATAGGAGTCGAACATCGCGAAACGAAGTTCGTTAACGTATTTGCCGTCCATATAGGACTCGTCAACCAGTCGGCCTTCGCTCATGAAACCCGCAGCCACCAACGTTTTCTTAAGGCTGGTGTTGCTCTCTAAGATTTCAATGACAGCTTTGTGAAAGCCTAGCTTGTGGAACATGTACTCAAAGAGGACAACGAGAACTTCACAAGGGTTTCTATTTTTTTGAAACTTCTTGTCTATGAGCATCCCGACTTCAAAGGACCTGTTGTGCTTATGGCTGGGGATTACTTGAACGTAGCCCATGGGTTCTTTGCCAGCGGCATCTAAAACAATAAAGGCCTCACCACCTATTAGGGCCGTGTAGTTCTCTAGTTCGTGTTTGCGAAGAAGCTTGGTATGGTGACGAAACATATCCCGGTAAGCATCGTCGTAGTACCAGCGGGCCATGATTTCCCAGTGCTCGGGTCCGTAAGGGATTAGTTGTAGGGTTTTCGATTTTAACATCCGAAGCTATTTCGCCAGCGAGTAAATACACTCATTGTCTTTGTGGAAAACGGTTTTAATAAGGTAACCCATAAAGTTCCTACGGTTGAAACATCTCATAGCTAAGCATGCCTTTTAGTGTTTTAGCGTTGACGTTAGTCCAGGCACTAAAGGCAACGTCTCTATAACAAGCTATCGTTGCGGAGCCGGAGGTGGTTAGCATCAGTCCTGGAGCCCCTAGATTTACCCCGTTATTCACGACTGCTGACCCGGGTGCTGCATATTCTGTACCCACAAAAGCCCTGATTGGGGCAGTTACTGTCAGCGTCGTGGCATTTGAGGTTCCGTTAGTCGGGTGCATTTTTATAGTAACCATTTTCCCCACCTGCGCCCACCTTGCATCCGGTGTTGCTGGATTGGACGAGAAGCCGGTGAAAGCTATAGACCATGGTTGCCACTTTCCATCAGCTGACTTCAAGCCGGGGCGATAGGCAGTAATCGCCCATTCATTTGTGGCATCCGTGAAGCTGGCCTCAACGTGCCCGACATCCATCACTGGGGAATTGTCGGTGGAGACGTCGGAATTAACTAAAATTTCTTCCGGGAGGTCAATGGTGGTGGCGGTTGTGCTGTCTTGTGTGTTGCGGATATACTCAAACCCGCCGCAATACCCGACGCCCCATTTTAGGGTGCCCCCATCGTCGATGGCGTAGATTCTTAACAGTGAGGCAGTTGTGCTGCCCTTGGCATTTAACCCCCAATGCGCTCCGGTAAGATCAATAGTGACGTCGGCGGTGACAGTAAAGGTCCTGAAAGTCCCAGCCGTCGACGACTGAATGCGCACATAACCTTTATTGTTTGTTGTGCTTAGAGCCGCTCCGTTGGCGCTAGTAATTTTTAAAATGCTCGAATCCGCGCCTTGCGCGAAGCCAATGTTATAAAAACCCAACGCCTCAAGCTCAATGGCGGCTAGGGTGAAGTCCGATCCTGGGTCCGGGACTGTTGCAGTGCGGCTTGTGCTGGTGTTGGCATTCTGGAAGGCGGCGGACCCGGAACCAGCGCCCTTTACTCGGAAACTACCACCAACAAAGCTAACCACCCCTAGGAAGTCAAAGGCCCCAGTCATGTTGATGTTGGCTTGGTCAATCGAGGTGGTGTTCAGCCAGTCGCGAATAGCCTGGTCATTGGCGCGAACGTCCGTACCGCGAGCTATTTCCCCGTCGTTAAACTCCATATCTTTTGGTAAAACTAATGTTGCCATTCACAAATCCTTAAGGTTGATAGGCCTCGTAAGTGTAGGTGACTTAAAAAAACTCCAAAATCACATATTGATCCGCCGAAATTTCCCTAAAAAGCCCCAACCTCTGACCAGACCATGTTTATCGTTATGACGCCGGTGCCTGCGGCAGGCCAAACAGTACGATTGCGAAATACTAACCCCTCGTTTTGAGCAAGAACTAATGGGTATTCCCCGTTGGCAAGATCTGCTTTGTATTCTAAATTAGGGGAGTTAACATTCTGCTCTTCTGTCGCAGCCGCTGGATTTACCCGCTGCGTGTCACCAAGACTTTGTGCGATGGAAGTAGAATCAACTGAGGTTATTGATGTTAGCACCCCGGTAGTGGCAATCCGCATCAACCCAGCCGTGTCTAAAAGACTAGTACCCATAGTTGTCCGCATTTTTGTTTTCACCAAAGCGCCAAGATCCGTGCCGCCACCGCCGGCAGAAACAGCCGTTACCTTGAGTAGATCAAACCCGAAATCAGTCAGTGTTCCCGCTGTAAAGAGGGTAAGCGGTTGGAACTGCGCGGTGAATTTGTGTAAAACAAAAAAGCGTGTAGCATCCGTCCATCTTACATAAAACAATTGTCCGGAGGCGACGAGAGCGGCGGTGATCGTACCTGTGGTGGCCGCAATTCGATAACTACCATTAGTCGTCGAGGGGCCAATGGGTGTGGGACGTACGTGCATCCCCGCAAAAGCCTCTTGCCCGACTCCCGCGATTGTTCCGCCTGTGCTTTCAATTACTGCCATAAAAACCCCGTTATGCTGCTACTGAATAGGAAAATTTAACGTTGCCTCGGACTTTGCCAATTCGAACTTGCGAATATTCTGATGGCCATCGTAGGTTAGCTAACCTATCAAAGGTTGCTCCTGCATTGATTTTGGTCTCGTTGTTTTTAAGTCGTTCCCCAATCATTGGAGGGGTCTGCCAGTAAACCGTTGCGGTACCGGCTGCTGGTTCTACAGAAATTACTTGAACGGGTTGCATAGAAGCTTCGTCTGCGCGCGTACCCTTGCCTGTGTAGGGACCGGGTGCTTGCCAGCAAAGAACCTTGCTGGTGCTTGAGATCGCTGCGTCGGTGATTGTAAACTTGCCTTGAAAGACAGGGGTGGACCCCAGGTTAGCTTCTATCGTGGTGGCGGAGAAACTCCCACCGCCAATCACGTCAACCCATACACCGCCTTGAACAGCACGGAGCTTTCCAGTTGTCGTGTCATAGCGAAGATAGCCATCAACAGCAGCCGGAGCTTGGGCAGTCGTGCCTTTGGAAATCAAGACTGCGTCGGTTCCTTGTGACTCAAGGGAAACCGTCGGCGCGGCGAGAGTGCCATTGCCCTTAACGGATAGACCAGTAGACCTGAGCCGCATGCTTTCCGATGCTGCTGTCGTTCCTATCGGGGTAACGGCAAAGCGCATTTCCGTGCCTTGAGCCCCAACACCCCAGGCCTCGCTCGCTCTTACCGCGATCCAAGCGGCATCTTGATAAGAAGAATTATACCCACGAAAGAGCAAGGACCCCAGTGGGTCTAGATTTGAAATTACGGATTCAGCACCAATGGTGCCTCGGGCCTTTTGAAAAATTATGTTGGGATTGTTTGCACTAGTCGCGACAACTTCCGCCGTAAAGCCATCCGCGTTATTAACACTTTTAGAATGAAATTTATTTAGCGGGACTAGAGTCCCAGCTCCGATTCGGTCGTTTAACTCATCGTAAGCAGAGAGTGTGCCTAACCTAATGAGGTTCTTAGTGGCATGAGCTGTGGAACTAAGATTTAGATTCTCTCCCGAAGCCGCACCGCCGTTTAAAGTCTGCCCACCAGCTCTCCCGGTGAGAAGCGCATATTGCGTGTGATCATCGTCAGCCAAACCGCCAATCGACCCGTGATCTAAATTTGCTTGGGTTACGTCAAAGGTCGGGTTTCCAGAAATCCCGTCTCCGTTGGTAATTGAAATCTTTGTTGAGCCCGCCGTCAAGACTCGACTAAGTACAACCCCGGTTGCCGTAGTAGCAACCATTAGCCCCGAGGTAAGCAACGAAAGAGCTTGCTCTGCGCTCAATCCCGCATCCGGCGTTTTCGTTATATAGGTTGCCGTTGAAGGTGCTCCACCCCCTGATGGGATATTGACCGTTGTCACCGCGCCGCTGTCCGAAGCGGTAACTCCAGCGCCTGTAAAGTTTAACGTGCTGCGTTGAGTTAGCGGCGTTCCCTCGTCTTGAACCGTGGAATACCCACTACCCCCACTACCCCCGGAAGAGGCGATGGTCACGCTTCCGCTGCTCTCTGTAATTGTAATGTTGGCCCCGGCGGTAAGAAACGCCGGAACATACTTGCCCCCCGTGACTCCAATTAGAACCTGGCCAGGAAGTGGGTCTGGGCCAAAGTTTCCGTTAAGAAAGTACCGTAACCCAATGATGTTCTTTTCCATCAAAGGATCTCGGAGTGGTGTATCTAGGGCAATTCTCATTATCGGTGGAGGGGGGTTTCCTGAGCAACGCGTATGATGTTGTAAATTGAATAGGGTTCGTTTAAGTTTGTGTTTTGCCACCCGTACCGGGCGTAGTAGGCCTTGAGATGGGGGAAAAATCCGACTGGCTTAATTTGCTGGGCTGGCCAGCTAAAGCCTACCCAGTCGGGTACGGACCATTGTTGCGCGCCTAGGGGCTGAAGCGTTGAGGTTGCTGTCTTAACAATTATTGCAACCCTGTCTCTCTCGAAAATATGAGTAATGGTGGAGGTTGTGCTCGGCCCAGAGACAAAGATAAAATAGCTGTGGTACAGGCTTTTGGTTGAGGGATCGCCAACATCATCCCATGGCAGGCGGCAATCATAATAAATCGCCAAACCATCGTCGTTAGTGCCGCTGTCAAGCAAATATACGGTTCCAACAGCGGCGCTGGACCCAAAGCAATAAATCCTTAAACCGTTAGAGGTAGCCGAAAATATTGTCCCGGCCGTAATCCCTGGGTGCGTCGTCGTGTTTAGCCCGGGGGAATAATAAGAAAAGGCTAGGTTGGGGAAGTTGCGGTAATGAGCAACAAGCTGAAAATCTGGCTCTGCTTGCCCCGCTCGGCAAACAGAAAACACAAGCTGCTGGGCGCTGATTTTGTTGATGGCGCTAAACTTCCACTTTTGCGCGAAGTTTATGGTTGTGTAGGTCCCGAGAACGCGTTTGCCAAAACGGTAAATCTGGCTTCCGTCTGTCCCGTAAAGATCGTCAGTCCCCATCCAAACGGCAAATGTATCCAAACTAATAAGCGTGTGGTGCGAGAGCGACGTAATGTCAGGGGATATTTCTACGTAGACATATTTTTGTGAGCCTGTGGCTTCGGCTGAGCCGGTGGTGATCCCAATAGGGATTAGCTTTCCGACCGATCGCTGCTTTAGAACTAAGACTATTCCGTTAACCGTCCCCAACCCAATAATTTTATCGCCATCATTTAGGTTGCAATCAGCAAAATCAGCGGCTTGAAAGCTCTCCGGACTCGGCCCGAACTGACCAATTTTAGAGTACTGAACCCGGTTCGGGTTCGCCGTAAATCCCGCCACAAAAAGGCGGTTATCTTGCGAAACAACGTATTTTGCTGTGCCCGGCAATCGGCTGTTGTCGGGTTCGGCGGCGGTTACTAGGGCAGAGTCGGCAACCGTAGAGTCGTAAGTGGTAGAAGAAATGGCTGTCGTGCCGTCCAAAAACAATGCTGATCCGCCGTTAACCGATCTGTAAACTCTGATTGTGTCTGCGGTGGTCGCAGATCCGGCGGCGATGTTAATCCTTATGCCATCAAGGATTGATGTGGCTCCGGCGGTCAACGTAGCCGAAGAGGCAGATAGGCTGGACTCGGCGCCAGTTACCGAGTTGTAGTAACTATAGGCATAAATGTAAGAACCAATAATTACCAAATTACCGTTGATTGTGGTGTTTAGCGTCGGGGCGCTGGCTGGGGTGGTAATGCCTATCTGCCTAGTTGTGGTGCCGTCGTAGATAAAATCGTCGGTCCCGTTGAAAACAAAAGCCAAAGTCCTGAACTGAACTATCGACGGCTTCACGCTATCAGCCAAGCTTGACTTGATCGTGGTAGGCACGCCAACGCCAGCCATTTTCGCCAGTATCCCCGAGGTCCCCGTTGGGGTGGACGCCTCTCCGTAAACTAAACTTTCAAAAACGCCAGAGCTAACCGTGTATTCAAAACCATGGCGTACTCTGCGAGTTGACCAAGCGGAAGTATTAATCTTGGTATACCCGGCCCTTGTTTTAACCAGGGCGCCGGTGGTGAAGTCGGCGTTTAAGCCAACCGAAAGTGTATTCTCGGTATTGCGCGAACCCACTGGGGATGTATCATCCACCCCGTTTGCGAACGTTGGAAACTTTTTGGTAAACTCACCGCGAATCGGCATGGGGATTTAGTTTTCGGAAAAGTAAACGTTTCTAAGATAATCGTCGTAGGTAAGGCTCGTTGGGGATAACTCTTCTTCCCAAAACTTGAAGCGTGCACCGGATTCTAGGTGCCGCATATCGGCCTCGATTGCCTTTGGCAAAAGGATGCTCTCTAGTTCCTGGAGAATCGTCGGGCGGCGGGAATCGTCTGAGTAAAGCATGGCCTCGGCTAGCACCATCTTCTCAAACAAAAATTGGACATAGTCCGGAAGGCCACACTGAGTTTCTAAGTCGTTATCATCCGCCGTCGGCAGTGTGGGTTTGCTTAAATACAAAAACTTAATGACGTAGGCACCGTCAGGGTTAGGGGTAAGAAATATTGTCTTTGCCCCCCAGGATGCGTACTGGGCCGGTTTGCCGGTGCTATCCTCTTTGGGGTAAACTTTTCGCACTGCGCGAAGATCAACTTTGCGGAGCCTGAGGCCGTTAGTTTTATCATAAACGACATCAAGGTCCTCGGTGGACCGAAGGTCGGGGGTTCCAGAACTTAAATTGTAGGATTCCGTTCCGAGAACTGTGGTAAAGGTGCCGGTCTTGTGTTTGAACGCCCAATCGTGGCGATCCCATAACGAAAACAACATATGGTCTAACCCACCAGCGACAGTGGTGCGAAAGTCCGAGCTGTCATCGCCGATAATCTTGGCGCATCGATCTAAAAGTTGTCCGCGAGTCATTGCCATTATCGATAGCTAACCGTAATATCCCCGGCGGTTCCCGTGGCGGTGACAATAAAAAGTCCAATGTTAAAAACAACATCGTAGAGAATCGATGCCCTGGCGGTCGTGTCTACAGCCGCAATCACGGTTCCAGCAGCAGAGAGGCCGTCGTAAACGGTACAAACATTTGCCGATGCTCCAACCTTGTTAACGGAAATCGTGTGTAATGCCCCCTGCCCCACCTTAACGGCGGTACTAGCGTTTGTTGCAATGCGGGCGTAATCAAATTGTTCTCTCGGAAGTACACTCTGTCGACTCATGTTAAATTCCTATGGCTAAGTAGCGGCGAATCCAGGCGTTGTCTGGTTTGTCGGGCTCTAATGTAACCCCGAATATTTTTTCGGCTTTGGTTTTGGAAATGTGGCCAAACTTGACCAGTTTCGATAAAATAAATCTGTAGCCCCGCGAGAGGATTCGATCCTCGATCGCCTTGGGATTTTCTTTTCGAACTTTGGAGACAAAATCAAAATCTAAGAATTTGCCTTTGTCGTTGTCCGGCAATCCACGGTATCCGTGTTGTCTTAAAGTCTTAGTGTCCACCCCGAAGGTCGAGTGCTCATGGACTTCGCGATGCGGGACGCCGAAAATATACTTTGCCCCCAGGTACAACCCAGCCATTGGGAAATCCTTGTGGTAGGGGGCAATCTCATGGTTGCAATCAACCCAAAGTCTTGGGTTCAAGCGTTTAAGTTTGTGGTGGAAGTCGCAGAAGAGCATAAACAAGAAAGGGGACGGGGATTTCTCCCCGTCCCGTATAATTAATCAACCCCCTGTCGCCCCGCCCCTTATTTGCACGGCCAGGTCTGGACTTGCACCATTGTGGCCGGTAAAGGAACCTCCAACATACTTAACGCCAAATTGGAGCTTGTAGCCAGCCGAACCAACTTGATCGAGCGGATCAGCAACGCCGGACGAACCGACTTGCTTAACGATCAGCTTCATGTGGTTTTTGTCGAGCGTGGTCACAACGAAAGCATCCTTAGCGAGCATAAAGGAGCGATAGACGTTAACCGGAGTAGCGTTTGCGACGGCGCTAATGCTGGTAGTTTCCATGACGCGAGCGCCGTAGGCCTTTCCAACTTCGCCTTTCAGAGGACCGTCCGCTAAACCAGCAACATACTTGTTCAACTCAATGAAGCCGCCAGCCGAGGTGTCCGACATAATGTCGATAGTGTTGTATGGGTGAACCACCCAGACATACATATCATCATCGAACATTGGGGCGTCGCCACCCTTCAGCACACGAACGGCTTTAAGGGCATCGGTAGCGCTAAAGACTTCGGTTGCGGCGATATCGTTGTCCGCGGTGTTACCAGCGCCAACATATTGAATGTTGGTAGTCGCTGAAGCGAGTAGTTCGTTTCGAATGACTTCGTCGGTTGAGACACCGGCGGTGTAGCCGAGTTCTTCCGAGACGTCTTCCAAAACGGGGTCAATCGAGGTGGTGATAACCCAATCGGAGAGCGGGATATGTTGGCCGTATTGCTTCAGCACCACGGTATACTTGTTAGTATCAATCGTGCTAGCGCCGGGGGCCACGCCTTGCGTAAGTTCGTTCACGCTAGACGACACATGGCCAAACTTCAGAACGTAACTATCGGTTCCGAAGCCCTTGGGGTGGGTTTTCTTTTTGCCAAGATCCCAGAAGCGGAGCTTCTTACGGGCGTTGGCAAGCATCAGCTTGTGGTAATAGCTGTATTGATTTGCGGGGAGAGTTAGTGTAGTTTCCATTTATTAAGTCAGAGAGTGGGAAAAGCCTCTTGATTATTTTTTCTTCAAAAGTTCTTTTCTCATGTCCTCTAAACTGAGTTCATCGAAGTTGCGTGTTTGATGACCCTTCGACGCAGACTGGCCTTCGACTTGTGCTTTGGTCTTCTTCAGAGCAGCAGACTTTCCCTTAGCTTTCCCACGATTCTCGGCTTCAGACATTCTCTGTTGTGCCTTGACTCCCTGAGCTGCGTAAAAGAGCAGGTGCAGGGTTCTTGGGTCGTTTTTAAGCTCGGTGTTTTCAATAACCTCTTCGAAGTTCTCGGCTATGTTTGCCATGATTGGCTCAAGCTCCAAAAACTCCTTGTTGGTTTTTAGTCGTTCATACTCAGATTCAAACCGGACACGCCGGGCCTCGTTGTGCGCCTTTTGCACCTCAGGACGAACAACGTCCTGAATTGCTTTAATAGGGTCACGTTGGAGACTCGCGGCAAATTGCTCCAAGCTGGGTTGTTCGGGCTCTTTGTGAGTTGTCCGATCTCTGCGCAGCCTGCTTAGCTCACTCTGGCTTTTGCCATATGCTGACTCAAGATGAGAGTAACTTTGCCGCATATCCTCGACAGTTTTAAACCTGCCTGGGACGTACCACTGACCATCAGTGGATTCTTCGTCCGCACCAGCGGACGCTTCAGAAGTTCCGTCGTTTTCGTCCGACGCTTCGGTGTTCTCTGACTCCTGAACATCTTCAGAGGTTCCCTCTTCCGCAGGAGAGGCCTCGAATTCAGTTTGGTCTTCCATTTTATCTTCCTTATACTAGCCCTCGGGTAGAGCGAGACTAGGCTCGTTACTCTAGCCCGTAGGATTTTCTTTCGTTGTCATCGTTATCGATTTCGTAAATTTGTTTTTCTACCAGACCAGCCTCAGCACATTTTTGATCGACAAAATCCAGCATAGACTTAAATGCTCTGTGGCGTTCTTGGAGCCTCACCACCTGTCCCGAATCCGTTTCAAGCATTAGGGCTGCCTGAATTGTTGCGAGGACGGCGTTAAAATGCTCGGAGACGGTTTGAAACCCGGGGCTTTTACGCATGGTTTCCACTTCGCGAAGTTTTTCCAATGTTTCTTGTAACTGCGTTCTGTCCATTAACCCTCCGGCAGCATTCCAGGTTCTTGGGTGGGGGGCTGTTGCTCAACGGGGTTACCGCCCTCGTCAACGGGGATGACCTGAATGGGCTGGCCCTGCTCGTCAATCATTTGCCCAGTAGGTAGTTGCAAAACCGTTTTCTGCTCTTCGTTGACATACTCTTCGGGATGCGAAAACCCGGAAATCTTGTAGACTTCCTTGAGGAGTTTAGTGAGCCGGCTAGTCCCGGGCTTCACTTTTTCAATTTGTGCAACGGTCTGGAGAAGGTAACTCATGTTGTCGCGCCGTTCACCAACGGACAACTTTTGGGGATTGCTGGTGGGCTTGAAGTCAACTTCAGTCAGAAAAGCGTCGGGGCCAATGTGGGAGTAGGGGCTCTCTTCGTCATAGGTACGGTAGAAGGTTTCTTCGGTAAGAAGATCCTTGTTGTACCAATTTAGCATCATGGCCAGGGGCTTGAAAAAAGTCTCTTCTTGCAATCTAGCTTTAGTGAGCAGCCGAAGATTGGCTTTAGCCCCGAGGAAGTTAACCCCAGTCGCTGTACTGCCAAAGGCAGCGCCTACGCTCGATACATCTTGCCGAGGATTAATAATCTCGGTGGTGTTTTGAATGTCAAAATCAATCCGTGCTAATTCTTGGACACTCGAAGGAGTAACGCCCCCCATATCCAGGCGTTTAATGCCTGCGTTGTCATTAGTAAGTACAACATGGTTGGGTGCGGTGTAGAGCTCTCGAAGATTAACACCAGCTTGGCGCTCAACAAGCCAAGGAGAGTTAAGGCTAATGTTGGCAACATCTAGGCGGGCATTTCTTAGCGCAGTGGATTCTTCAACCAATCCTTTAATGTGGTGCAATTCCCCATAGCCATAAGGCTCCCCCTCAATGGGGTAATCATTCGACATGACGAAGGGCTTGAACTTAAACTTTAGGGGGTTCTTCCCCATCCGCAGAACTGTTGGACCGTCTTCCAATAGTGCGATGACAATGAGGCAGGGTTTCGAGAATTCACCCTTGGCTAAACGAAAGTTCCCCCACCATTCTAAAACCTCAATTTTCCCACCAAACTTAGAGGCTCCCTTGGAGTTCTTCTGCTCTAAATAATCTTGATAGGCCTGCTCCCGTACTTGCCCGGCGTTCTGTGTCTCTTCCTTCTCGTCCTCGTAATCGCTATCCAAAAGCTCTTCAATCTTATCTCGGTTAAGCTCATAGTTAGGATTATTAAGTATTTCTTCCGGGGTGCGGTACAGCCTATGAATAACCCAATCCATTCTTTGGACGTCACTGCTCACGGCGGATCTGGGGACTAAGAAATCGAAGATCGGGAGGTTGTAAAAGCGGGGGCCGTCGTGCTTAACCAAATCCTCGATCTGGGTATCCACCCTGGTGCTCGTCTGTATCTCGCCGGTCATTAAATCAATAACTGGCTGGCCATCGGCCCCCAGAACGGGCTCAACCACTTCTGTCTCGTTCTCAATCTCGATGACTTCCGTTTCCCAGGGGGCCTTCATGACCGAGGTCCCGTACTTGCCTAGGTTTCTTAAATACTGAATATAGGCTGGTGCAAAACCGCCAGTATCCAGCTGGTATTGGGTGAAGTTTGAGATTTGCTCGGCTACGGCGGAGTCGCCCTGGCTGCGGCCCTCGTAACTTATGTAGGGGGCTTCGCCGATCATAGTTTCGGTAAGCTGCGAAACAAAGGGCTCGATCTGTTGGAACGCCAACGGAAGCTCTAGGTTAGCTCTCCCGTAGGGGACGTTCGACTTGGCTGCGCCTTTGATGTAAAGACGATCAAAGTAATTGAATTGCCGAAACTTCTCTTCGTAATAATCTAAAGATTCTTTGCGACAGCGCTCAACCAGACAACAGGCTCGCTCCTCCTTCGACGTCTGGTCTTCGGTGGAGCGCTCGCCCTTAGCGGGACCAGACTCGGTTTTGTCTTCGTAGTTAGGGGGCGTCATTAGAAGGGGGAACACGGAAAGCCCGTCATGGAGTCGTACTCAACACGCGGGCGATGGGTTTCTTCAGTTTGTGAAATTGATTCCCGGAGCTGCCGGGCTTGCTCCCAAGCGAGTGCTAGGGCCATGACTCGATCATCTTTAGCCGAACCTTTGGCCGCAACCCTGCCCGACTTTTCGTCTCGGACGAAGGTGCTAAGCTCTTGGATCGTTGCTTTGTCGTAGATGATGATCTCTCCGTCTCTTAGGGCTGCTTTCAAATTTTCAATTAACCTGGGCTTGGTGCTGACGGTCGTTTTGAATCCTATTTTCTTCGTTCGTTTTTGGGTATATTCGTCGAAGACAATCCTCTTGTAGAGGTTGGGATAGGCGAGGCCGCCGACAGCACCTCCCAGAAGTGCAATGACCCCCTGTCCGTTGTTGTTAAACTCTGGAATCAGGTGGGCTTTGTTGTAAAACATTCCGAGCTTGTAAAGCTCAGCCGCGTAATTATCGGTGTCGATGAAGTTCGACCAGTAGCTTGCGGCAAGCAGACCCGTCTTGATATTCACCACCTGGGCAACAGACGCATCCCGCCCTACTCCCTCGGCTACGTCCGCTCCGATCACGTAGGTTGCCATTTGCTTAGGCATTTCGTAAATGCGAAGACCGCACCAATCCTTAAGGTTTTTAACCTCTTCTGATTGAAATTTGATTTTTCGCATTTTAACCTTGCGCGGCGCTGAGTTACCTCATCCTTGACCTCAACTAGTATTAGGGGTCTATCCGCTGGCACGGGTGGGTTGGTCGGAGCAGCGGGCCGCTAAGTCACAGATTCAAGCCTGCCTACAAATGCAGGGGGGCGTTCATTACGCCACAGCGCGGCAAGAACCGCCGCTGGAAAAACTGAGGAGGCACCAGAGAGCCAACAATTTCTAGGGTCCTCAGGGTACTTCCTGGAAAACTCTCCCTCATCTCCGCCAGACTCGGCTATCTTGAGCCGACGCCAAATAACGTGTTCTCTCGAAAGATCGTGAGAGCTTGCAAGGATTTGCTCCTTGTCGGAATATACAAACTCTTTAGTGGTCTTGAGAAACGGAATGTCTTGGGGCTCGGGGTACTGATACCACCATTCAAAGAAGTGGCCCTTGAAGGTGCACATGTCTCCGCGCTCCCAAATATCCCAAAGCTCGTAGAAGAGACCCGTTGCAGTATCGGGCGTCGTCTCCATGATTGCCCAGCCAGAAAGGGGGACGGCCTCTAGCGATTCACTAATTCTATCGTCTGGAACGAAGGCTGCTTCGGCAATGTGCAGAAAATCAAGGGTAAGGCCTTTGCATTCAGTGCAAACAGTAAGGCTAGAATTATTCTCTTTAATCTGTAACTCGTTAACGTTGTCGACTTTTTTCGACACCGGATAGAACATTCCCCAATCTTCCTGGAATGCTTTAAACGCTGTCGTCGTAATCCTAAAATACTTCTTAACGAGTTCCTTAACGTGCGCCATGATGGCGGTGTGGACGCCTGGAGTCCAGAGACATAGGTCCAGTGCGATAAGACAGGAGAAGGTCGTTACACCGCCTTGTCTCATCTTCAGCACCAAATCTCGATTGGTGTGATTCTTCCAAAACTCCGCCTGCATCTTGTTCGGTGTAAAGAACACCAAGCGGCTCTTCTCACCAGGTACCGCCCTCTTGGGGCGGATGCGATACATATTTTGCAAACGCTCCCAAGGTCCGAGTCTTTGACACTCTACGTAAAAGAAAGCCCTGATGTCTTCAATGGAGCTTTTTTTGGACTTTGCTTCGCAAGCGTCCAGAAGCGTTTGAAAGGCTGGGGTATACTCGGACAAGTTAGGCTGCTTTTAGGAATTGGTCGTTTCGGCGGTTGCCAAGAACGATTTTAAATGCTTTTGCTACCCTAAAAAGGGCCTCATTTTTGACAAACAACGAGACTTCTAGCTCAGAACGTTGTTTGATGCTCGCTCCTAGTTTAACAGCCTTCTTGGTGATTAAAGTGGCCTTTTTAGGGGAGGTTGCCGTAATCCAAAGGCCTACACCATTATTGAAGCCATCAAACATATGGCAGCCTTCTAGGCTCTTTAGAGAGGGGGCAATTAGCTCGCGGGCCTCCTTTAGGCCTGTGCGAAGGTTGTATTCCTTGCAAACGCTGCGGAATTCATTGCGATATTCGCGATCTGTTTGTGCGCTGTGAGCGTATGTCACAAATAATCCTTTGAATCGTTGGCGTTGAAAAGAAAAGTCCCGGTAAAGGCTCGGCTCTGCTAGGGGGATAGTGGGAGTGGTCGAGTAGTCTATTGACCAGAGGAGCGCTATTACCGGGGACTATTAATGGGGTGGTGAGGGCGGACGCGAGGACTTTTGCTAAGTGCCCATTTATGTCGCGCCCTTTGTTTAAATTCTTTAGGTAACCCGATTATACCATGGGGGGTACGTCTACGTCAAGGGCCAATTAAAAATAGTTCTGTGTTTGATTTTGGCTTGCTTGATTCTTCTGCTGCTTCAAAGGGGGAGATATAAAGCGATAGAAAAGAAGAGGGGGATTCTTACGCTTAAGCGATCCGCTTAAGAGCTCGAAGCTTAAGTTAACTACCGCTTAAGAGCTCGAAGCTTAAGTTAACTACCGCTTAAGAGCTCGAAGCTTAAGTTAACAAAAACTTAAGTTCACCACCCCTGCTAGCTGTCGTTAGGTTAGCAGGGGGCTTCTCTCGTTCGCTGTTTCAAGATATCGAGAAGCGGATCGCTTAAGCTCTTACACTTAAGTTAACTTAATATAGATACAGTATATCACACGAAAGGTCAAAAGTCAAGTGTTTGGACGAACTATTTTTCATCAATGGGGTAACCTCTTAGAATTGTTGGAGATAAAAATGCAAAAATAATTCAGCTGAGAGGGCAAAAACAGGTAAAAATAAAATGAATGGTGATTCATTTTGATAGGGATAAAATATTAAGTGGTGTAATTACAGCAACTTGAATGTATGGTCATTTTGTCTTTTAACACTTATGTGTATGAGATTATTATGGATCTCAGACGTCATTTTTGAAACGGACGAAATGGGTTCTAAAACAAAGGGGTCTTTGACGTATAGTTATGCATAATTATGTGCTTGTAAATGGGGGTACCCGGGGGTAGTCGGCGGGTGCGATTACCGCCCCAGCGACCGGGGGTGGGGTACCTGGCGTCCCCTCTCTGTGTATAACTTAAGGGAGTCTCATTGTCTGTTTCGGTGCGCACCCGCACCCGCAGGGAATTCTTGGGTTGCCCCCTGGGGGGGTGTGTTAGTTAGGGGCGTCCACCAACGCAAGAAGCCCAGACCCCGCGCAAGCGAGACCTAGGCTAATTGGTAGGATCCCCTAATTAGTGAGCAACAAATGACGCTGGCGGGTTGCTAACCCCCAAGCGACAGACGCAAGTACCTAATATCAATAGGTAATCATTGAGCCTTGTTACGCTTCGGTGCCGCCAGATGCAAATGCTGATGGGTTGCGCCAGTATTGTCCTTATAATGTTCCCCCAGCTTATAGAGATCACTAGCGCTTTTTCTCGCCCAATCTCTAACTTTGGGGTCGTCGTGGTTGCAGTCCTTTAACGCGCTGCGCAACGCCACTTCGAGCAATCCGCTGCGTTGCAGCGCGAGGTTGACCGTTTCTTGCAACAATTGCGTATGCGTCAGAACCTCCGCCATCACAATTGGCTTCGCGAGGTTCTCGCTGCCCATACCTTGAGCAACATTACGATTAACTGGGTTGTAAACCTGCATTGCAGCCTCAGTCGCATTACCAGTTTCGGCGTAAATTTTCGCAAAACGCTGTTGCTTAAGAGTAGGTTTGTCGCCTTTGGGAATAAAAATATCCTTTAAAATTGGGTGTAATCGCACGAACGTGCAACGCTTTAGTTTAGCATACGCTGACGGCCCACGTCAAGTCGCTGCCTAAATATTAGGCAGAGTACACGGACAAACAACGCAATGAGATCAAGCGTTTGCAATTATTTTATGTTTGTAACTATTTTTTGTTAGCGCTGCCTATAATGTTGACATGCAAACGCGATTTGGTACAATTTTTTTGGATCCCCAGCACTCCCCAACAGTTTGAGCAGAGATTGAAATGCCCGGTCGGGTAACCTGGCTATAAAACCTTTGTTGCACAATGGCAACTATCATTGGTATGTTGGAGTTTATGCGTCGGAAATCTGCGAAACTTGAGAAGAGTGCCGAGCCAGACCTAATAGGACAGCCGTGGGCTGGCCCTCTCCGCTCTAGGCCCGTAGCGGGTTCCGTTGCAAACGCCGAGGTTGCTAGCCTGGTTGGTAAGGCGGTCGAGTTTTTGAACCTGGCGTCACGCCTTTTGAGGCCCTAATCACCACCTAGTGGTCCCCCCACTTTCGCTAAAGCAATAAAATTTCTCGCATCTTTATGCTAATGATTCCGTATATATATATCATGATTATGCGATTATTGTCAGTGGTGCTGCAAGATATTATTGACATGATGTGAGAAAGTCTGTATATTTCTCTCATGATGCTGATTGAAACCACAATCCCCCAAATCTACGATCCGGAAAAGACTCCTAATCTTCTGGGCGATTCTGAGCTGGTTCTGCTGGAGAGCGGCGAATGGGTATCCAGGAAGCTGATGACTCTGCGATGCGCCCTCAGGGTTTATGTCACCCTGTCTCAAGGGGTGGTGGAATTGGACACTTTAATTTTAGTCAGGAGAGTTGCCTAATGCTTAACAAAAGGAATGAAAATATGATTAACACTAAGAACACGCACCTTTGGAAATTCCTAAGGGAGGGCGCGAAATCCGAGCCGCGAGGCCACATGGCATATCGGTGGTCTAAAAAAGATTCTGTCGCTCTCTCTATTTATTCTGCCGAGTTGGTTTTGGCCAACTTTGAAAAGTTGTTTCCCGACGATGGCCGACCCCGCGCTGCTGTGGAAGCAGCCAAGCGGTGGCTAAAACACCCAACCGAAGAAAACGAAATCGCCGCCAAGTCCGCCGCCGAGTCCGCCCACTCCGCC
>Ga0163150_10001663_pt1 | contig 36577 bp, 30 predicted proteins | sample OliLakLV19P2IB_FD_148628 | JGI IMG/M metagenome (GOLD analysis project Ga0163150, IMG submission 148628) | Freshwater microbial mat bacterial communities from Lake Vanda, McMurdo Dry Valleys, Antarctica - Oligotrophic Lake LV.19.P2.IB | ecosystem: Environmental > Aquatic > Freshwater > Lake >... | reverse complement strand
TTTTGAGATTTGCTACCTAGTCATTCGGGGAGGGGGCGAATGACTACCTGAATGACTAGGTAAACGACCGCCGAAAATCATGGATTTGTGATAAAATAGGTTCGTACTTCGGCGTAAAGAGCCACCATGTTCAAAAAAAACAGCAGCACAGTGCGTAAAAAACGCCTCATATTGACCATTAGGGCAAGAAACGTATAATGCCAGATTATTACGACCGCATTCACTTCCTCCCGGCTTCGCTACGGTGCAGCCGCGGTCGTGATCGCAGGAACGTATTTTATCGTAGGGAAATTGAGTCTGATGCTTGCCTATCTGCATCCAAGCGCTTCCCCCGTATGGCTGCCGACCGGTCTTGCTCTTGCCGTGCTGCTCATCATGGGACTGCGGTACTGGCCCGCAATATTGCTGGGCGCTTTTTTGGTCAATGCGACGACCGAGGGGACAGTGACGACGTCTGCCACCATCGCAATCGGCAACACGGCCGAGGCAATCGTTGCCACGGTGCTCGTTCACCGATTCGCAGGCGGAGTGAATGCGTTCAGGAAAGTAAGCACCTCTCTGCGATTCATGTTATTCGCGGGACTTTTGTGTCCGATTCTTAGTTCCACGATAGGCGTGAGCTCGCTGATTCTTGCCGGATCGGTATCCGCGAATGACGCGCTGTCGGTTTGGGTCACATGGTGGCTCGGTAACATGGTCAGTGCGGTCACCATTGCACCATTGCTCATTATGTGGTGCGAGAATCCGCGTATTTCGTGGAGCACCAATAAGTCCGCGGAAGCGGGAGCGATGCTGGCGTTTCTCGGCGCGCTTGGCATTTTTGTGTTCGAAACCTCGAACTATCCTTATCCATACATCACGCTGCTTCCATTGATTCTCGCATCGGTGAGATTCAGTCCGCGCGAAACGACAACGTCGCTCGTACTCCTTTGCTCGATCGCCGTTCACGGTACGCTGATGGGGTACGGTCCTTTCGGAAATCTCGAACCAAACACGTCACTATTGTTTCTTCAGGCATTCATCGCCGTCGCATCGTTCATCGGTCTGACGCTCGGCGCATCGCTTGAAGAACGAAAAACGTTCGAGCTTTCTCTCGAGAATAAAGTGAATGAACGCACGCACGAGTTGATGCTCGCACGTGAACAGGACCGCGCGAACTTTTTGCGTCTGCGAAATATCATTGAACAGATGACGATGGCGACGGTCGCAGCCGATGAGCACATGATGGTGTTGCATTCGAACGAATCATTCCGGAAACTTTTCCATCCTGATTCCAGCACAGCCACATCGCTCTCTCTGCCCGCGGTCTTTGCCGATTCCCCCGACGTCTTTCACGACCCACTCGCGTCTGCGGATGAGTTCCTGCAGCTGCTCCTCAGCAGACAACAGACCATGAACCGGGAATTCATCTTAAAGAGCGGAAGAATCCTGTCCTGCGATTACACGCCAATATTCGACGTCGGCATTCATCGCGGGCATCTGTTATTATTCAGGGATGTGACGACAGAGAGAAGCATAAACAACGTGAAAACAAAAATTCTTTCACATGTCTGAAGCAGTGCGGCACTCTTCAAAAAGAGAAACTGCTTTTTTTGCGTAAGAAAGCGGATACCTTGTCGCCAACAACAGAGGTATCGCTTTATTCTCTACCCCCGGCTTTCTATGCGACGCTTGGTATCCATGGTCTCTCTCGCGGGATTAACGGCATACATGATCGGAACAAGTGCAGTAGCGGCGGAATATTCAGCACAGACAACGTCAAATGTGTCCAGTGATGAAGAGCCGACTACAACGCTTTCTGCGAGTGTAACAACCGTTGATCAGGAGATAGAGCTCCTGTTGCGCAGTCTCGATGAATTGGAGAGAATCCTTCGCGAAATCAGAGATCGACTTGATGATGATAATGAGGATGAGGACGAGGATGAAGAAGATAATGAGGATGAGGACGAGGAGGACGAGGAAGACGAGGATGAAGAAGATAATGAGGATGAAGACGAGGATGAGGAAGATAATGATGAAGACGAACCGAAAGATGAAATACATGCGGAAATATTCGAAGCGCGCTTGACCGGGTCAAACGAAGTCCCGCCGGTTACGACAACCGGATCGGGCATCGGTCAGTTCACGCTGAAGGGAAATGATCTGCACTATCACATAACGGTGCAGAATCTTTCTTCCACTCTTACTGCCGGACATTTCCACCGGGGTGACGAAGATGTGTCAGGGCCGGTCATCGAACCCATCACATTCAACGGTCTGACGGCGAGCGGCGTATGGATGGATCTGACGAATGAGGAACTGGAACTGCTCGACGATGAGGAAGTGTACGTCAATGTCCATACTACGAAATTTCCGAACGGCGAGGTCCGTGGACAAATCGATGATTGACGAATATGCAGTGCAGCCCCGCATCGGCGGGGCTGCTTTTGTAATAAAGCATTTCCGGTATCATAAATACACATGACGAAAACAGTCGCTGTGTTCTTCGACAGGCCGGGCCGCGACGAAGCACCGCTCGATGAGAGCGATTACATCGTGGCATATGGAGAATTCGCGCACGCGCTGCGCAAGCGCGACGCTGATTTGTACATGGTACGCTCGCAGGAAACATACAAAGGAGACAACGTGTTTTCGGGCGGATGGAAATTTGCCGACGGTAATCTGGAACGCGTAAACGGTGAAATCGACGCCGACGTTATCTTCAATAAAGGAGGACTGAAATGGGAACGGGATGCGAACGTCATCAACGTCACCGAGGTCGAGGAGCTCTGCACGAACAAGTCCAAAACGTACGCGATGTTCCCGCAATTTTCCATGCAGACGTTCGTCGTGCACAACGGCGATGAATTACGGAAAGCGTGCGATGCGATACATGGAAAATTCATCGTCGCCAAACCGCTAAATAAAGAAGGCGGCAGCGGCGTCTTCATCGCGGACAAGGAAGAAATACTGCGCTCGATCGCCGAATTTCCATACATCGTTCAGGAATTCATCGACACGAATGCCGGAATTCCCGGCTTAATGAGCGGCATACACGATTTCCGTATCGCGTCCGTGAACGGTTCCATCACACACTGCTACTACCGCACGCCGCCGCCGGGAAAACTCCTCGCGAACGTTGCGCAGGGGGGCGAAATGCATTTTTTGCAGGAAAAGGATATTCCGGATGACGCGATGAAGGTTTTTCGGGAAGTCGAGGAGTACATGAAGCGCTTTCCCCGGCGGGTGTACTCGGTGGATATGGGACGCCACAGTGACGGCAGCTGGAAAATCATCGAACTGAACTCAAAACCCGGTCTCCTCCCCCGAAAATACGACGACGGCATGAAGCGATTCCAGGAGCACGTCGCAGACCTGCTGATCGAAGCGGCGGAAAATGTTCGGTAATTCAGAAGCCGAAGGGACCGCCGAAGCGGTTTTCACGCATCGTACCTCTCAGAATGCATACCCCCAGCGGCCGCTCGCCCCAGATCAGGCCGGGGAATTTCCAGGAGTTGCGGCCGCAGAAGAGCTGTTCCCGCGGGAAAATCCCGACGACTCCCCAGCGTGCATCTCCTGCCCCCGTATGGATGGCATACGCGGGAGCAGCGGGCAAAACAAGGCTCAGCACAACGATGATTTTGAGATATGCCTGTTTCATAGCAGTAGATGACGCGACAGAACGGGAATTCTTTCTACCGCGCCGAGCACAGGAGTATACTCCAGCAATGCCGGCCAATGCCTATCATTTCGTCACACGCTGGACCATTCCGGGAACCGTGAATCAGGTGTACACGGTTCTGAACAACGTGTCTGGGTATCCGCGATGGTGGCCGCAACTGGCGGCTAAATTCCATCAACTACACTGCGGTGACTGCGACGGTGTTGGAGCACGCGGCGCCGTCACGACGAAGGGGTTTTTGCCGTATGTTCTGAAGTGGGAATACATCGTGACAAGCGCAAAACCTCCGCACGAAGTCTCGATCAATGCGTGCGGCGATATCGAGGGCGTCGGTCACTGGAAGCTTCTGCAGAACGGCGATGTCGTCGACATCATGTATGAATGGAAAGTCTCAGGGAAGAAAGCGATCCTGCGCTACCTGTCACCGATACTTCGGCCGCTTTTCTCCTGGAATCACAATTGGGTGATGAAGAAAGGCATGCAAAGTCTGCAGCGGGAGTTGAAGCGCACGCGTAGTCTTATTGCATGATCAGATTTCCTCTCGATCTTCAGGAACATATTCTTGAATGAGCAGTTCACCATCGTTGAATTGATAGTCGTCATCCGTAGGAAGTTCTCCAATCACATACAAATCTCTGTTCGCTTCGATGAATTCTTCAAAACTAATTTCGATATCGGATGTTTGCGCCTCCACTTTGTATTGGTACAGCATCATGAGGAGCGTCCCCAAATCCGGAATTTCATGATCGTCCGCAAATTCCTCAAGTGCCCCTGCCATGACAGGAGTAAGCATGATTTCCTGTGAGCTTTCCACTCCTGTTTCTGGATCGATGATTCCTTCAATCAGAAATCTGCGATTTTCCGTTATTCCTTGGACAATGCCAGGAATGATAAGTTTCTCAGGTCTGTCTTCCAGGCGCTCGCCGTTATCTTGTGGTGATTCTTCTGATCCGGTTGCCATAACTGCAATATCCTAATCCTATTAATTGGCCATACAAGTGTCACACTCTTGACTCTATGGATTAGCAATCTACAATAGCGACTGCCAGCAGTGTCGTTTTTCGACCGCTGGAACAACCAGTCATTCGATTATTTCTTCCATTCACCACATTTTGTATGGCGACTCCTTCCGTCCCAAAACTTGCCGTCGAAATCCATCCGCTCGGTGACCGAGTCGTCGTCCTCCCGCTCGAAGCAGAACAGGTTACGGCTTCCGGCATCGTCATCCCCGATACGGCCAAGGGCGAAAAGCCCCAGGAAGGGATCATCATCGCGCTCGGCAAAGGAGGAATCGGCAAAGAAGGTGACGATCCGAGCAAGCATCTGAAAGTCGGCGACAAGGTGCTCTTCGGCAAGTACGCCGGCGACGAAGTGAAACTCAAGACCAAGGATGGCAAAGACGTCGAAGTGAAAATTCTCCACCTCGACGCAGTCCTCGGCATCGTGAAGTAATCCCCTCTTTTTTCATCCCATTTTCCAATTCTGACCTATGGCAAAGCAATTAATCTTCGGTGATGCCGCCCGCGCGAAAGTCTTCAAGGGCGTTTCCAAACTCGCGGAAGCCGTTCGCGCAACAATGGGGCCCAAAGGCCGAAACGTCGTTGTTGAGCGGAAGTTCGGTGGTCCGATGGTGACGAAGGACGGCGTGTCCGTCGCGAAGGAAATCGATCTGGAAGACCCGTTCGAGAATATGGGCGCGCAACTCGTCCGCGAAGCAGCGACGAAGACCAATGACGCCGCCGGCGACGGAACGACCACTGCGACCGTCCTCGCGCATGCGATGATGGAAGAAGGAATGAAACACCTGAGTTCGGGTTCCAATCCGATCCTCATCAAGCGCGGTATGGAAAAAGCCGTCGCTTCCGTGACGGAATTCCTCGGTAAGCTCAAGAAGGATGTGACGAAGAAAGACGAGTACGCCGCCGTTGCGACGATCTCCGCGCAGGATGAAGAAATCGGCGACCTGATCGCGGAAGTGATCGACGAAGTCGGCAAGGACGGCGTCGTCACGGTCGAAGCGGGACAGACGCTCGGACTCGAGAAGGAATACGTCGAAGGAATGCAATTCGACAGCGGCTACATCTCGCCGTACTTCATGACGGACACCGCACGCATGGAATCGGTCTACGAGAAGCCCTACATCCTCATTACGGACAAAAAAATCAGTTCCATTCAGGAACTTCTGCCGATCCTCGAAGCAGTCGCTCAGAAGGGCCGCAAGGAAATCGTCATTATCGCCGAAAACGTCGAGGGTGAAGCGCTTGCGACCTTGATCGTCAACAGATTACGCGGAACGTTCAGTGCGCTGGCCGTGAAGGCGCCCGCATTCGGTGACCGCCGCAAGGAAATCCTCAAGGACATCGCAGCACTAACCGGCGGACGCGTCATCAGCGAAGAAATCGGACTTAAACTCGAGAACACGACGCTCGCCGATCTCGGTCAGGCGCGGCGCATCGTTTCCAACAAGGATAACACGCTCATCGTCGGCGGAAGCGGAGACAAGAAGGAAATCGAGTCGCGCATCAACGAGATCAAGGGCCAGCTCGACAACACCAAGTCTGACTTCGACCGCGAGAAGCTCCAGGAGCGACTCGCGAAGATGACCGGCGGCGTCGCCGTCATCAAGGTCGGAGCCGCGACGGAGGTCGAACAGAAAGAGAAGCAGCACCGCGTCGAAGATGCGCTTTCGGCCACGCGCGCCGCGGCCGAGGAAGGAATCGTTCCCGGAGGCGGTACCGCCTACATCCGTGCGCTGCCGTCGCTGCAAAAACTATTGAAGGATATGAAGGATCCCGATGAAAAGGTCGGCATCGAGATCGTCATGAATGCACTCGAGGCTCCCGCGCGCAACATCGCGGCTAACGCCGGAGTCGCGGGAGAAGTAGTCGTCAGCAAGATCAAGGAAGGCAAAGACGCCTTCGGTTACAACGCGCTGACAGGCGAGTACACGGATCTCGTGAAGGACATGGTTATCGACCCAAAGAAGGTCACGCGCTCTGCACTCGAAAACGCCTCGTCCGTCGCAGCGATGTTCCTGACGCTCGAAGTTGCGATCAGCGAGATCCCAAAGAAGGACGAACCGGCGATGCCGGGTGGCGGAGGCGGGATGGGAGGAATGGGAGACTTCTAAATCGCTACCCAAGGCCCCGAAAGGGGCCTTTAAATAACATGAACTTCGTGACATTGTAAAAACGCAATACAAGCTAGGCAACGAACAAAAAATAAAGGACCAGGGCGCGAACGCTCTGGTCCCCACCCTTCCTGCGGGAGAGAAGGAAGGGTGTAATTCGTCGCAGCAGAGTGCTGCATCAATCGTCATCCGGGTCATACCCCCACGCGCGCTCGCTTTCGATACGGGCGTTGCGGCAATGGTAGTAGCGGTAGTTCGCCCGCTTGTCTTTCCACTCGCTCTCGCGAATATGGAAAGTGCGAATGAGCAGGGCGACGGCGATGGCAACCGCCATAAGCTGGCCGACCCTGTCGGCCTCGAAGCCAGTCATCGACATCAGAACGCACCACGCCAGACAGGTACCGCCGGCGTAGGTCGTTGCCTTCAACGCGTAGAAGACACACCATTCTTTCATGGTGAAGTCCACACGCTGTAGCTTCTGCTGGTACTGTTTCGCGCAGTAAAAATAAATCAACGCGCACAGGATGCAGATGACCCGCAGCAGAAACAATTCCCTCGCTGTCCAGTACATGGTAACCCCATGGGTGAGTGAACGATCAATCCCGGAATGTCCGGTGTGAAAATCGTACTCTCAGTCGGGTGCTATCGTAAACCGGTCTTTCAAACCGCTTATCGGGGCTTCCGGGGCAAATTCTCCCGGTACTCGGCTTTGAGGAGTGTCCGTGTCGTTTCCTCGATATCGAAACTGTCGAGGTCGGCCTCGAATTCGACCGAGAAGTCCACGAGCTCGCTGAGCGTAGGATTATCGAACGCCTCGATGCGCTGATTGAGCGCGGCAATACGCTCCTGCATTTCGATATAGATGTCATCGTACGGTTCCAATACTTCCTGCGGGAAAATTTCCCGGGCCTGGAAGATGCCGTTGATCTGCTTCATGTATTCTTTGATCGCGGGTATCGAAATGCGCTCCGGGAACATGATCATCGTTTTCAGCCGTTCGATGCACACGTGCATCGCTTGTAATTTGCCAATGACGTGAAGCAGGATCACGTTTTTTACCACACCTTCTTTGTTTCCATCGCGTAACGCGTCTTCGATCTCGGCTGCCTGCTGATTGAATGCATCGGCATAAAATGTGAACGGCCGGACTGAAATGTCTGCAGCGTACTGCGGCAGGCGGAAATTACTCAGGAGAGACGTGACTGTCGTTTCATCTCGGCGGTCAGGACGGTCTTTTTTCTTATATGCGCCCAACGGAAGTTTCAGTTTCTCCGCCTTATCTTTAATGGAGTCACGCGCCGTTTTGAACATGCCTTCATTTCTCCTGTACAGATGTTGCAGCTCAGTTCTATCCCGCTGGTTATAACCGCCCTTATGGCTGACTTCGCGCATGCGCGATGAAATGGCGTTCGTCGAACCGGTCATTTTCGACATTGCGGGGCCCGAGCGTTTCTGTTCGACCTTTTCGACGACTTCGTTCATGAGATCGCGGACGCGTGCTTTGTACTGATTGCGGGATTTTGCGAGGTATCGTTGGCACATAGCTACGACCTTTTGCGCGCGGCTCTCCAGTTGTTCGACGAGTTGAATGTCCGCTTTGGACGTCCAGTGCCTGAATTGTTCATTGAGATCTTGAATGGCGTTTTGCAGCGGCGACAGTTGCGCTGTCTCTCCCTCGGCATATTCCTCCTCCTGCTCGTGCGTCTTGCGATACGCCTTATACACATTACCAAAATAACTGACAGTGATCTTGCGCGGCAACGGACCGTATTTGCGAATATCTTCGATGTCATTGGGCAATGCGTCCTCCCGCGAATACAGAATGCTGCCGTGCACTGATGGATCGGGATTTTCTATGTCCGGATACTCGTGATCCACTCGCGCATCCGGCGCCCGCACGATTAGTACGCGCAGGTTCTTCTGGCGGCTGGAATACTCCGTCAGGGGCACGGCCGATTCCCAGAGTTTTTTGAGTGCATCGATCTTGCCATGCTTTTTCTTCAGGCGATTGAGCGGCTTGCGTTTGTCTCCGGCGAAGTCCGCCAGCTTCAGATCTGTCATCAATTTGTCCGGCAACATCTCGGCACTCGCGAGACATCCCTTCACGGAGTCCAGATCGGGGTTCCCATCGAAAATAATCTGCTTGTTCTGGACTCGAAACGGCGGAACGACAAAATCCTCCTGATCGCAGAAGGCTTCCTGAAAGCGTTTAAACTTGCTGTTGGGCAACTTGCTCCACACGAGACGCTTCAAACGTTCCGCATCCATGATCGTATCATCCCGCTCATTGATGTCGGCGAGCCGGATATAATCACGCTCCCACTGTTCTCTGCCATACCTCTGGATCTGATCATCCGTGGAACGTATCGAGTCGATTAGACCCTTTTCTCCGAGAATTCTCTGCATGCGCTCGCGCTGCGCTGGCCGCAAACGGTCAACACCCTCAAGTTTTTTGATAGTCTGCTCATTCCGACTTTGCCGTTCGCTGAGGGACAATAATCCGCCCATAGTTCCAGTATATGCATGTTTAAAACAATGGTAAAAACGAAACCCTTATTTTTTGTTACGTTCCGGAGCGGGCATCGTAAAACCTTTTGTCGATATCTTTTCCACACCCGCCATGATCACCATACTTCGTACATGGTTTCTGGAAATGCTCGACAAACCGCTCGCCTGAACCGGACGTTTGGAGAGGCGCCCGGTTTGGTCCGAGCCCAGAAGTACACCCCCGCACGTGCGGGGGTCTTTTTTTACTCAATGTGCAATCAACCGATGTTACGATCCATCCATTCATTCGTATGACTATATGTACTACAATTCCTTCATTCCCTACCCAACACGAATATGAAACGCGCTTTTCGTACGATCCTTTCGGCCTCAGCGTCCGCAGGCATACTCGCATCGATGCTCCCCGCTACGGGCATTGCATTCAGTGATGTCTCCGGTTCTCCGTTCAAGAACGCGATCGATGCCCTCGAAAAGAGCGGCGTCGTTGAAGGATACGACGACGGAACGTATAAGCCCGATCAGATGGTGAATCGCGGCGAATTCTTGAAAATCGTCCTTGAGGCCCGCGATGCGACCGGATTCACCGGAAGCAATTGCTTTCCCGACGTGAAGAACGAATGGTTCGCGAAGTACGTCTGCACCGCGAAGAATGAAGAAATAATCGAAGGATATCCCACCGGTTTCTTCAAACCAGAACAGACTATCAGCTTCGTTGAAGCGGGAAAAATTCTGACGCTCGCCTATGAGCAACAGCTCCAGGGCGGCTCCACCGACTGGTATGAACCCTACGCACGCGCACTAGAAGCCTCCAAAGCGATCCCCGAATCGATCGACGCGCTCGATCATCCGCTGACACGCGGCGAAATGGCGGAGATGATGTACCGTCTCAGCGAGAACATCACCGATCGTCCATCCAAAGGCTATCTCAACGTGAAGTACCCCGAAATCCGGATCAACACGTCCTCCGATGACGTGCAGATGGCAACATCCTGCGCTGATCTCCGCGCATTTACGGAGGAAGCACAGAAGAGCGGAGGATCCGACATGCAATACAGAATGATGGAAGGAGACGCGCTCATGAATGAAGCGATGCCCGCGATGTCCCCACAGGAAGGTGCGGCAAACGCAAAGACGTCGGGGAGTGACGGCGATTATTCCCAAACAAATGTGCAGGTAGCCGGCGTGGATGAAGGAGACATCGTGAAAACAGACGGTACGTATCTCTACATCGTCAACAATCAGCGCGTGCGCATCGTGCGCGCGGTTCCCGCGACCAACATGGATGAAGTCGCATCGATCGACTTCGAAGATTCTAACTTCATCCCGACCGATCTCTACGTCGAAGGCAATCGCCTCATCGTGCTCGGCAGCAGCTGGAATCAGGGCGGACCAGTTCACATCATGGATTCGACAGGCTCACCACAGGTGGAAAAAATGGCGTCACCGATGATCTGGCCCGGCCCGTCGTACAACACGCAGAAGGCTCAGGTGCGCATCTACGACATTTCTGACAAAAATGATCCTGAGCTTGCGCGCAAAGTATCGTTCGACGGCAACACCGTTTCATCCCGCCGCATTGGCGACAAACTCTATGTCGTGATCAACCAGTCCCCCATGTACTGGGGCGGCCCCCTTCCGCTCAGCAACGTGAAAGAAGATGATATTCTGCCCCGTTTCAGCGACTCTGCCAACGGTGACGTCGAAAAGGCGGTCGCAAACTGCGGTGACGTGGCCATTCTCCCGCACGTTCCCAGCCCGCAATACCTTGTTGTCGGCGTGATTCCGGTCAATGACAAGAACAAAGCGGTCGAAACCGAAGTCGTTCTCGGAAGCGCCGAGAACATCTATGCCTCGCTCAACAATATCTTCGTCGCGACGACCGAGTGGTCCTACCACTGGGAGAAGGACAGTTCGACGAGTTCACAGAAGACAAACGTCTACCGCTTCGAATACGAAGACGACGGCATCAATCTCGAATCACAAGGCACGGTCGACGGCAGGATCCTCAATCAGTTCTCGATGGACGAACATGAGAGCAACTTCCGGATCGCCACGACAATCGACAACTGGACCGGTACGGGAAACAAATCCTCGAATAATTTGTTCGTTCTGAATATGAGTCTCGACCAAGTCGGCGAAATCACGGACATCGCGCCGGGTGAAACAATCTACTCTGTGCGCTTCATGGGTAACCGCGCGTACATGGTCACCTTCAAGCGCGTCGATCCGCTCTTCGTCATCGATACGTCCGATCCGCGCAACCCGAAGATCCTCGGCAAACTGAAGATCCCGGGGTACAGCGATTATCTGCATCCTTACGACGAAAACCACCTCATCGGATTCGGCAAGGAAGTCGACGAGTCAATCGACGCCGATAAGGTTCACGACGACGATGCCGTGTACTACACAGCCGTCCTCGGCATGAAGCTCGCGCTCTTCGACGTCACGGACGTTTCGAATCCGAAAGAAATGTACAAGGTCGTCATCGGTGATCGCGGGACCGAGAGCCCCGTTCTATACAATCATAAGGCGCTGCTCTTCGAGAAGGAGAGGAATCTTCTCTCCTTCCCGGTCTCCGTCATGGAATTCCCCTCCGAAGTCGATCCGAAAAACGAGAGTGCTTATCCTACACAATCATTCCAGGGCGCGCACGTGTACACACTGACGCTCAAAGACGGATTCAAGAAACAGGGCGAAGTGACGCACTATGACAGCCAGGACACGCTGAAGTCGGGCGATTACTACTACGGCAAGGACATCGAACGTATCGTCCGTATCGGCGAGACGCTCTACTCGATTTCCCAGGCGGCCGTACAGAGCAATGTGCTCAATGGCCTCAAGGAGCAGGACAGCGTGACGTTCTCGACACCGGTCGTCGACGACGTCGTCTATCCGACGCGGTGACACAGCAAATGACGAAAGGCAGGGGCTCTCGGGCTCCTGCTTTTTTAATTACCACTTCAGATCCGACGCTTTGATGATGATTTCCTGACCACGGCGGACTTCGTTACGCAGCATATAATCCGCGAGATAGTCCTCGATCATTTCGGTGATCGTGCGGCGCATTTCGCGCGCGCCGAATTCGACGCTGTAACCGCGCTCGACAAGCGCGATGACGACGTCGGGCTCGACGGAAACCTTGATGCCGCGGCGCTTCTGAACGTCGCTGATGATATCGTCGAGCATCAGGGCGGCGACCTGCGCCGCGCCTTCCTGCGTCAGCGGGTAGAACAGCACGAGTTCGTCGAAGCGATTGATGAATTCCGGCGAGAATAATTTGTCGCGCAGAATCGTTTCGACGAGCGCGGTCTTGAAGCTCTCCTTCGAGTAGTTCTCATGCTGCTTCACGAAGTCACGGATGAAGAGTGCACCGGCATTGGACGTCGCGATGATAATGGTGTTGCGGAAGTCCGTGCGCATGCCGCGGCTGTCATTCAGGAATCCTTCGTCGAGAATCTGTAGAAACAGGTTGAGGACGGCAGGATGTGCCTTTTCGATCTCGTCGAGAAGAATAAGCGAGAAAGGCTTGTCCTGGACGCGCTGCGCAAGGAATCCTTCCGCTCCGCCGTTCGATGAACCGATGATGTTGAAGACGGAATCCGCGTGGCTATATTCGTTCATGTCGAGACGCACCATCGCGTCCGCCGCCCCGAAGTACTCTTCGGCCAGCACTTTGGCGGTCTGCGTTTTGCCGACACCGGTCGGGCCGAGGAAGAGGAAGGTTCCGACTGGTCGTTTGCGTTCATGCAGATCGAGCCTCGCGCGCTTGAGAGCACTTGAGACGGCCCTAATGGCGTTCTCCTGACCGATGATCTCGCGCTTCAGTTTCTCTTCAAGTCCGAGGAGTCGTTCTTTTTCGCCTTCATTCACGCGCTTTACATTGACCTTGCCCTTGAGCGAAATCACTTCTCGGACGTGCTCCTCATTGACGAAAGCGTGCCCGTGATCGGTAGCGCGCAGAATGGCATCGTCCATGACATCGAGGGCCTTACCCGGGAAGCCTCCGAACGATCCGAGATAGCGCCTGGAGAGTTCGAGGATGGATTTGAGCGCCTTATAAGTGATGCGCACGTGACTGCGTTCCAATGCGAAGTAATGGGCCATGAGCACCGCCATCGTTTCCTCGTCCGTCGAATCCTCGACGGGAATTTTTTCGAAGAGACTGTCGAGCATCGGATCCGTTTTGACAATCGAATGATAATCCTGAATGTCGGCGATGCCGATGACGCTGATATTCTTCGATTCCAAAAACTTGTAGAGCACCGCCTTGAGATTGGTGTTGGCGGATCGCAGCAGCAGTGCGATGTCTTTGATGACGAGAATAAAGTGACCGGACGAGTGCGCGCGTGCCAGCGCGTGCAGCAGGAACGTATCGGAATTGCCGACGCCGGAGAGAAGTTTTTCGGTATGGAGCAGCAGCACCCGCGTGAATGTTCGATGCTTGGCGCGTTCGAGTGTACGCAGCGACGACGCGATGTGCTGGACGAGCGTTTTTTTGCCGACACCTATCTTTCCGAGGATCAGAACGTTGCGTTGCTTTCCGCGCCCGAGCGTGCGCATGACGTTGTCGATCGCGTCTGTATGAATGACAACGCTGCGTTCACCGGCCGTATGTGCGAGCGAATCGACTTCCGAGGTGAGCTGATCGAGCGCGTCCGTGTAGCCCATGACCCAGGAGCGGCCCATGGAGGTATTGCTGCGGATCGCTTCGGGTTCCCAGAAACTTTGTTTCACGCGGAAACGGTGATGGAAGGCTTCCCACTGCAGCAGGCCTTTGAGATCGTCTTCCGACATGTCCGCGACATGCAGGAGCTCCGTGCAGCAAGGCACATGTACGAAGAACAAAAACAGAATGACGTTCGCATCGACCCGCGATTCGTGGAATTCGGGGAGTTGCGTCGAGGCGAACTTCAGAAACGACGTAATATCCGTGTTTTCATCGATGTACTTCGCGCAGCGACTGCGGATTTCCGTATCGGAAATGCCGAGTTCCTCGAGAATGAACTTTCCGCGCTTCGTTCTGATCGCGGCATCGAGAATATCACCGGCGGTGATTCCCTTGCGCTTCACTCTTCCCAACTGCTTGATCACCTCCGCGGAAAGATAATCCGCCGGACGCGGATTTTGGTGAAGTGGCACGGCATCGTTCTCCAGACGCTCGCGCAGATAACGCTGAATGATGTGCATCGTGAATCCGAAGAAGAACAACGTGAATACGAGCGGCAGCGGGTCGCCGTTCTGAATCGACAGTCCGCCGAAGATCAGCAACACCGCGGCGTACACGATCAGCATCGGCCATTCGAACAATAGTTTCCGCGTCAGCGACGACGCGTACGCTCTGGTGCCGGTAATTTCGATCGTCGACAGGTTCATCGGAAGGAGATCGAAAGAAGAATGGGTACTGCGGAAATGAGCATGAGAGGGAAGACGATCCAGACGAGAAGGTACGTCGTGAATGCGCCGATGAGTGCGATCTGAATGAGAAGCGCCGTCACCATCGCGAACAGGCGGAAAATGAATCCGATCACGCGCGACGTAAGGTTGAGCGTCAATGTCTGTGCGAAGGCTCCGATGTTGAATCCTTTGGTCGGGTAAGAGTCCGTGATGCTCTTCCATGGTTTGAACAGCGTCTTGAGCATGAAGATAATCGAAAACACCTCGCTGAACGCATGAGCGTACTGCAAATACGAGTGAACGATCTCATGCGGGCGCTCGCTGTAGTACCAGTACATGAACGAAGAGCCCAGATGGGAGGTGATGCCGGGTGGCGAAAGGGTGTCTGTCTGAGTCATGGAGTCGCTGAGATAGTATCTTCGTATTATAGCGGAAAACGTGTATATTGACGAGCGTTATGAATGGCACATTCATCGTGCTCGAAGGCCCGGACGGCAGCGGCACAACGACCCACGCCGGGTTACTTGCGGACAGACTATCCGCACGCGGCGCCGAATGCCTTTTGACATGGGAGCCGACAGACGGTCCGATAGGTTTGTCTATCAGAGAAAGCCTTAAGAAAGGCGGTCTACCAGCCTCTGCTCTGCAGTTGCTTTTTTGTGCGGATAGGGCCTGGCATATAGAGAACGTTATTCAACCTGCGCTGGAGCAGGGAAAAATCATCATATGCGACCGATATGCACTTTCGACGCTCGTCTACGGCGTTGCCCTCGGATTGGATGGATCGTGGCTTGAAACATTGAATAATAAATTTATACAACCAGACGTCCAGATGGTCCTTTTACCTCCGTATGAAGCCACATTCGAGCGCGTCGGATTAAGAGCGACGAAAGACATTCTGGAAGAAGAAACGTTGATGAAGAAGGTGTATGACGCTTATGCGTACGAGGCGAAAAGGCAGGGCCTCATCGTCATCGATACGTCCGCTGAATTGAACTCGGTGGCGGGCAGAATCGAATCGATCGTGATGAAGATCATCCCAGGGAATCAGCAGTAGCCGCCAATCGTTTCGAAACGTACACTGCATCCATGTCCGCGACACTTCTTTCCGGTACTGAACCGGCCGCCTCCATTCTTGAAGCGGTGAAACCCCGCATAAAAAAACTGGACCCCAAACTCGTGATCGTGCAGGTGGGAGGGGATCCCGCGAGCAACAGCTACATCCGGAAAAAACTCGAAAGCTGCAAAAGCGTAGGGATGCGAACGGAACATCACCAGTTTCGTAACAATATCACGCAGGCGGAAATGTTCGCAGAAATAAAAACGTTGAATAACGACAATGATGTCACCGGCTACATCATTCAACTCCCGCTGCCCGCTCACCTGGAGAAAGTTCAACCGCTGCTCTTCCGCGAAATCGATCCGTACAAGGACGTCGACGGCTTCACCGCGTACAATCTTGGAAAGTTATTCCTCTCGACAGAATTCGAGCATCTCCCCCCGGCAACGCCCGCTGGTGTCATCGCGCTGCTCGAGCATTACAAGATCGGCGTAGAAGGAAAACATGCGGTCGTCGTCGGCCACAGCAACATCGTCGGAAAACCGCTTGCCACCATGCTTTTGAACCGTTTTGCAACGGTCACCGTCTGCCACGAAATGACGAAGGATCTCGCGCATCACACCCTGCAGGCCGACATTCTTGTCACGGCGGTCGGCAAGACCGGCTTGATCAGCAAAGACATGGTTAAAAAAAACGCCGTCGTCATTGACATCGGCATCACACAAACTGCAGAAGGAATAAAAGGCGACGTCGACTTTGCATCTGTAAAGGAGATCGCATCAGCAATCACTCCGGTCCCTGGTGGTGTCGGGCCGATGACTGTTGCGTGTTTGATTCGCAACTGCGTGATAGCAAAAGAACGGCAAATTGCGCGTCAATGATACGTTGCCATTTCAGCGGTCGTTTCTTCAGCCAGATTTATCTCTGTTCCATCAATCCGATGAAGAACACGCGGTGCTTCACCATTCATCTTATCACATATTTGAACGCGCTGTTTATACATAAAAAGCGTATTCCATTTTTGTCTTAGTGTGCGGGTATATTCATCCTGGGGTTTTTCCACTCCTTTCAACCTGCGTTCAGCACCGTGCTCCGCTTTTTGCAGTTCCTTCATAGACAAATTTGATCTGTATGCAGTAATCAGTGTCAGCACCGGGCATGTTGTGCAATTTTCCAGGCATGTCTTTTTTCCTACTGGAGCCTCTGCTTCTACCGGAGCAGTATCGAATTCTGTGGTATCGAGGACATTTTCCATAGATTGAGCAGATCCTTCGCCTATTTGGACCGGCGGTCAAGGGTGCAGTTTGGTATACAACGTACTGTTGTATAAGTACAAAAGAGACAATCAAAACAACTTTTCTGTTGAATGAGCAACAGGCCAAACGTGTTTCACGAATTCTCTGTCAATCTCTGTTGGAGCTCAAAATTTCGCAGAGCATCGATCACAGGACCGATATTCCCCTCCATAATTCCGGGAAGATTGTGGAAGTTTTCGCCGATGCGGTGATCGGTCAGGCGGTCCTGCGGAAAATGATACGTGCGGATTTTTTCGCTCCGGTCACCGGACTTGATCTGGCTCGATCGGAGATCTCCTTCTTTGGCGGATTTCTTTTCCCGTTCATGCGCGTAGAGTTTTGCCCGGAGCAGTTCCATCGCCCGCGCGCGATTCTGCAGCTGCGAACGTTCACTCTGGCACGCGACAGCGATGCCGCTCGGAATGTGGGTGATACGTACCGCCGATTCGGTTTTGTTTACGTGCTGTCCTCCGGCACCGCCGGCACGGAACGTGTCGATGCGCAAATCTTCGTTTCGGATCGCGATATCCACTTCTCCCGCTTCAGGCAACACCGCGACGGTCGCCGCGGACGTATGCACGCGGCCCTTGTTTTCCGTCGCGGGTATACGCTGCACGCGATGCACGCCCCCCTCGAATTTCAAATGTCCGTACGCTCCTTTCCCTTCGACGCGCACGACCGCCTCCTTGATCCCTCCGAGATCGGCGTCCGCCTTGTCGAGCAATTCGGTCTTCCACTTTTTCAGCTCTGCGAAGCGCAAATACATGCGCAGAAGTTCTGATGCGAAGAGTGCAGCCTCATCACCGCCCGTTCCCGCTCGAATCTCGAGAATCACATTGTGGTCGTCGAGGGGATCCTTCGGCGTGAGATATTGTTTCATCTCTTCCTCTATTTGTGCCATCCGTTCTTCCGCGCGCCGCACTTCCTCCTTCGCAAGTTCTCCGATGTCGGGATCGCCGAGTGATTCTCTACTCTGTTCGATCAATTCCGTGCATGTTTCATATTCCTCATGCAACGAGTGCAGCGACTCGAGTTCGGCGATGCGTCTGCCGATGCGCGCCAGCTCTTTCGGGTTCCCGAACACTGATGGGTCCTGCCGCTGGATTTGCAGGTCCTCGTACTCGGCCAGAAGATTTGCGATCCTCGCCTTCATCAGGCTGACGGCAATCTAGGCTTCGGTTTCTGAAGCACGTTGTCGCTCTCGAGAACGTCGAAGTCGTAACAGTAATTGCCGGCCGGATGATTCCACGAGACGTCATACTGCTCGTCGCGCGGGAAGTTGAACGTCGCGCACAGCCTGAACGTGCTGTCACCGGTGATGGAATATTCATAGGGAGCTCCATTCTGCGGATCTGCGACATTCGGCATCTGGTTCTGAGCGAGGTCGCGCAGTTCATCGAGTGTCTGTGGAAGTGCCCGCTTCAAGGCAGGTCCGTCGGATGCCCGGTAATCAAGCGTGACGGTGCGGATTTCGCTGTTGATGATGCGCAGATCTTCCACGCGGCGTTCATCGAATTTGCGCTGGCGTTCGTTCAACGGACTGCCGGCGAGGACGATGCCCCATACGAGAGCGACGAGCACGATGGCGACCGCTGCAAGTCCGAATGACCGGTGCATGCCGACTGTTTTTTCCTGCGCGGGCGGAAGCTTCAGCGACAGGAAGTAGTACGTGAACGTCAGCCCCGCGATGATGAGGACAACCAATACCTTGAGGATGAAGCGGATCGACAGTTCGCCTTCGAGCAGATAGAAGACGAGCGTAATGACGTCTCCCATCAGAGCCGCAGCCGCGACGAAGAGCGTCAGGTACGTCAGCCATCGGCGTACACCGCTCGCGGATTTCTCCGGATGCACCTTCATTTCCTTCAGCAGGAAGCGCGAGAGCAGCATGAAAATCGGAAACGCGACGATCACGGCAGCGAGTGACCAGCGAATGCCGGACACGTCGTCATAAGTGTAATACGTTTGGAGCGCGGCATCGGGAAAGAGCCGGTTGATGTAATCGAAGAAAAGGATGATCAGGCTGATCGTCGTCGTGAAGAACGCGACGAACGTCAGGAGATGGAAGAACGCGTCGCGAGCGCCCCCTCCGTCGGAGGGAACCGGCACGGCCATATCGAGACTCTCCTCAGTCACTGCCTGCGCGATGTCTTTTTCTTTCCATCCCGCGGAGAGCAGGAGCATCCGAATCGTCTGATGATCCATGCCTTTCTTGCGGGCATGAGCGATGAAATCCTGAAGCTTTTGATCCATATGGAAGGGATTGTACTAGGTATAATGGTATACGTCGACAGGAGGCTTTCGTAACATGCATTGCGCCTTTCCTCTATACTTCAGCTCCAATGCGTATTTTGATGGCATTATCCGGCGGCATCGATTCGAGCGTCGTCGCCCATATGCTCCATGAGCAGGGGCACGAACTCATCGGCGTGCGCTTCACGCTCTGGAGCGACCCGCTCGCGCCGTCGATAGCGCAGATTTTGCCCAGCAAGTGCTGCAACGCGCAGACCGCTTCCCGCACGAGGCACGTCGCCGACTCGCTCGGCATTCCCCTCCACATCGTCGACCTCGAACATGAATTCCGGACGAACGTCGTCGATCCGTTCCTCGATGGCTATAGAAAGGGTATCACCCCGAACCCCTGCATCAACTGCAACCGCACGATCAAGTTCGGGAAGCTCCTCGAGCTCGCGGATGCCCACAGCTGCGACATGCTCGCGACCGGACACTATGCGCGCGTCGTCCGCGAGACGATGAATGACGGAAGCGAACGCCATCTGCTTCTTGAGGCAGTCGACGGAAACAAAGATCAAAGCTATTACCTCTACGGACTGACGCAGTGGCAGTTGTCGCGCGTGCTATTTCCGCTCGGGGGCATGCACAAACAGGATGTGTTCACACTCGCGAAGCACTACGGCGTGCCGTTCGACGATGAATACCGCGAGAGTCAGGATCTCTGCTTCTTCCCCGAGAAACATCCGAGGGAATTTCTCAAGCGGTATCTGAGCGACGCGATGACGCCGGGTACTATCGTCCGGCGCGACGGAAAAATCGTGGGCGAGCACGACGGTCTTCCGCTCTACACCGTCGGACAGCGGCGCGGACTCGGCATCGGCGGTCTGAAAATTCCGCTCGAAGTCGTCGCGAAGAACGCAGACAAGAACGAACTCGTCGTGTCTGAGCAGGGAAATGAGCACGCGGAAAAAGTTTCGCTCTCGGATATCCGATGGGTGTCGTGGCGTCCGCCGGAAAAAGAAGCTGCATCGTTCGAGTGCCGGTTGCGTTCGTTGAGCGCGCGAAGGCGCGGGACTCTCGAGTACAACGGAACGAGCGGCACGTTTTTTTTCGAGTCTGCGGAGCCTCCCATCGCCCCGGGCCAGTCACTCGTGCTGTACCGCGGGGAGGAAGTCGTGGGAGGAGGCGTAATGTCCGATTCCTGAAGCGCTTTGACCGCCAATGAAAGCAGCGGTATTTCTATGGTATACTTGCTCCCTTTCAACGTGCACAAAACAGCCTTTTCCGCTATAATGAGCTGATACCTGAGCCTCGCCACCCGCACCGGGCAATCGTCGATGATGAGGGGAATATTATTCTCCCCGGATCCGCGGCGCAGAAACTGCCGGCGCCAGAGCCCGTACCGGCGCAAACGATGGAAGAAGGCACGTGGTACGAACCCCAAAAGGCTGAAGCGGAGCAGACATTCGTATGGGAAACATCCGAAGATGATGCGAAGGAAGAAGTGTTGGATGAAGTCATTGTCATCGCGAAGCAGACTGAGAATTCGAATCCGACGGTCGTATGGACTGAAGCGCGACGGAAAATGTTCCGCGTGACCAATGATTTCATTGCGGAAGGAGGCAGACAATACCAGACGAGCGTTCTCTCAAGCGGTCGGCTCGGAAAAGAAACTGCGGCATCCCTCCTGAAGCTCGCGGGCTCATCGTGGCAGTTCCTCAAGCAACCCGTGTGGGTGCCGGGCCGACGCAACGAACCGAAACAGTACAGCCGCGGTGCGCTCTTCGCACTCGACATCGTCCGCTTCGGAGGCACGTTCGCGTCGCTCTTCGTCGTGCTCTTCGTCGGACTCAACTACCAGAGCTTCTGGTCGATCGCACAATCGTACGTCGACCCGCTCGCGGAGGTAACAGGCGCGAAGAATTCGACTGACGATACGGACAGCGAGCTCGCCGAAAAGCTAAAGAAAATTCCGTCCCTGACCGTCGCAGGTGAAGAGGACAGTATGGTCGATTATCTTCCGCTCGTCGGCCCTCCCGAGAACCGCATCATCATCCCGAAACTCAATCTCAACGTCCCGATCGTGATTCCGCCCAACGACGCACTCATCGCCGAAGATTGGGAAAATCTGGAAAAAGCGATCCAGGCCGGGCTGCAGGACGGTGTCGTCCACTACCCCGGAACCGCCCGTCCGGGTCAGGCAGGTAATTTCTTCGTGACCGGGCACAGCTCATACTTCCCGTGGGCGGAAGGCAGTTTCAAATCCGTTTTCGCACGATTGCATCTGCTCAAGCCCGGCGACGAGTATTGGGTTTTCTATCGCGGCGACCGTTATCGCTACATCATCCAGAGCAAAAAGGAGATCAGACCGAGCGACGTCTCCGTTCTTGACCAGCCGATCAACCGCCGCATAGCAACACTCATGACCTGCACCCCCGTCGGCACGACCTTACGCAGATTGATTATCACCGCCCAGGAAGTGGATCCGGTCACGGGGCTCGCGCTCGACGTCGGCGAACACAGGAAGGAGGAAGAACTGCCGAAGGTAAAGATGGAAATGCTCCCGATCTGATACACTTCCCGCATGCCGCCGTGGTGGAAGGGTATACACGGGGGACTTAAAATCCCCTGCCGCAAGGCTTCTCGGTTCGAATCCGAGCGGCGGCACCACTAATTTTGACACAGGGAAAAGAAGGGACGTACAATCATCCCCTTTCCTCTTTCCGATGAACACGCTGTCGACCATCGATTCTCCCGAAGTTTGCGATGTTCGCCGGTGTTTCGTGCTGAAAAAACCCGCACATGATCCCGCAAGCCGCAGACACCTGAGATTTCTGCGGGAGGTCCTCGGCTGCACCACAATTACATCCGTCCAGACTGCTATTCGCTATGATGTTACAGATCTTAATGACGACGAATACGACAAAGTTCAACGGAGTACATTTGGAGAAGCACCGGTGAACGACAATTATTCCGAAGATGAATTCGCAGTACTGACGACTGATAAAACAATTGTTGCCCAGCGTTCGCAGCCTGGTCAGTATAACCAGCTGCAGGATTGGTCGGAGCAGACAATCCTTCTCGAAACAGGAAAGCAGGTACCAGTTCGTACCGCCGAATGCATTATCATTGACGGTACACTTTCTGATACACAGCTGCGACTCTTCAAAGACTATCTGATCAATACAACAGACAGTGAAGAAGCACCTCCAACAAAACCCCGAACTCTCGATGAGCCGTTATTCGATCCTCCGGATATCAAGATACTCGAAGGATTTACCACGATGAATGACGAGGAGCTCCTGAAAATTTCGAAAGACTTCAAGCTTTCGATGACACTCGCTGACCTTCATAATGTTCGCACGTATTTTGCAGAAAGAAAGCAGCGAAATCCCAGTGTCACAGAATTGAAGGTCATTGATATTTACTGGTCGGATCACTGCCGCCACACAACATTCACTACCGAGCTGACGGAGTTCTCTATCGATGGCGACTTTGTTCTTGATGTGACGGATACCGTGGATGTCCGCTCTGCGCTACGCACACCTGTGCAACGATCAATTCAGAATACACTCGAAAAGTACCAGAGTGACCGTGAAGAGCTGTATGGTGACAATGTAGAAAACAAAAAACCTTCACTGATGGATCTCGCACTACTCTCAATGCGAAAACTGAAGGCTGGAGGGAAGCTCGAAGATATGGAAGACAGTGAGGAAAATAATGCCGCAAGTATTATCGTTCCCGTAAAACTTGCAGACGGTAGCACCGAACTGTGGCTCTTCATGTTCAAGAATGAGACGCACAATTATCCGACACAGATCGAACCGTACGGCGGTGCAGCAACATGCGTTGGCGGAGCAATCCGTGATCCACTCTCTGGCAGAGCCTATGTTTTTATGGGAATGCGTATCAGTGGCGGAGCGGATCCAAACGAGCCAATTGAAAACACCATCGAAGGAACACTTTCGCAGCGTCGTATTTCGATTGGTGCAGCCGACGGATACAGCGGCTATGCGAATCAGATCGGTGTTCCTGCACAGAAAGTATGGCAGGTCCATCATCCGGGATATAAAGCAAAACGCTTCGAGTGCGGGTTTGTTGGCGGAGCAGCTCCCGTATCACAGGTGAATCGCGAACGTCCTGCAGCAGGAGATGTGATCATTCTCCTGGGCGGTCGTACCGGACGCGACGGGGTGAATGCGGCATCAGGTTCATCCATTGGTCTTGATGAAAAATCGGCTGAAACACGTGGACCCGAGGTACAGAAGGGAAACGCACCGGAGGAACGCAAAATTCAGCGATTGTTCCGCAATCCCAATACAAGCAAACTTATTAAACGATGCAATGACTTTGGAGCCGGCGGTGTATCAGTCGCAATTGGAGAATTGGCAGACGGACTCGAAGTGAATCTCGACGTTGTTCCCCTAAAGTACAAGGGGCTCGATGGAACAGAAATTGCGATCAGTGAATCACAGGAGCGTATGGCAGTAGTCATATCGCGTGAGAACCTGGACGCATTTCTCGAGCTTGCAGATGGCGAGAATCTTGAGGCGACCCACGTCGCAAATGTGAATGATAGTAATGCGCTTCGCATGCAGTGGCGCGGGCAGACAGCGTGTGATCTTGACCGTGACTTTTTGAACGGAGGTTGGGCAAAGCGCACGGCAAGCGTCGACATGCAGACTCCCGTATCGATTGAATCATTCTTCCATAAATTGCCGGCTGAACTGCGTGCGAGGACTGGTGTTCCAGAACTCTGGAAAGCAAATCTCTCGCGTCTCAATGTCGGATCCATGCGCGGACTGCAGCAGCAGTTCGACTCAACCGTCGGTGCAAACACAATCGTTAATCCGTTCGGCGGCATTAATCAACTCTCACCGAGCGAAGCTGCTGTCGTGAAGTTCCCCATCCCCGGAACACAGACTGCGATGGCTACATCCATGGGATTCGATCCGGAACTTTCTGCGCAAAGCCCGTTCCACGGCGCAGCTTATGCAGTAGTGGATTCAATTGCACGCATCGTTGCTTCCGGCGGAAGTCATGAACAGGTGCGATTGACGCTCCAAAATTACTTCGAAAAACTCGGCAATGATGCCACGCGCTGGGGCAAACCGATGCTCGCACAGCTTGGTGCGTACCTTGCGCAGGAGAAACTCGGAACTGCAGCGATTGGCGGCAAGGACAGTATGTCCGGAACATTCATCGACAACAGAACCCAACAGCGCATCGATGTCCCACCAACTCTCGTTTCCTTCGCGGTCGCGCCAATGAAGACACAGCATACGATTCCATCTGCATTCCAAAAGCCGAACAGTTCAGTCGTGCATCTGCAGGTTCCCCTCTGTGAAGATATGCTTCCGGACTGGGATGCCATGAAGAAGATGTGGTCAAAGGTAACAGAACTCAGCCGTAGTGGAAAAATTATTGCAAACCATGCGGTTCATACCGGCGGTATTGCTGCAGCAGTTTCCGAGATGAGTTTTGGTAACAGCATCGGCGCAACGGTGACTCATACACCAGATAATCTTGCAGAACTTTTCACTGCGCAATACGGATCGATGGTCGTTGAAATACCGGAGGGCGAAGATCTCACTAACTTATTTGGAGAACTCCCACATACTGTTCTCGGCATAACAGGGTCAGAAGGCATTCGCTTGAAGGACTCTGAGCTGAGTCAGGCATCGTTGTTGCAATCATACGAGCAGCCACTCGAATCTGTGTTCCCGACACGACCTGTGTCGAAAGGAAATGGTGCAATCGATAGTTACGCTCCTGATGAACGAACACGCGTTCCACACCTCAAACGCGTGAGTCAGCCAAGAGTATCAGTTCTTGCATTACCGGGCACAAACTGCGAATACGAAACCCGCGATGCATTCAAGCTGGCTGGGGCACAGCGTACACGGATTGACGTATTCAGAAACCGCAATCGTGAACAGATTGAAGAATCGATGAGACACTTCGCGTTCGTTATCAACAATTCCGAGATTGTCGCATTTCCTGGCGGCTTCAGTGCGGGTGATCAGCCAGACGGATCAGGAAAATTTGGTGCTTCAGTACTGCGCGATCCACGGATTTTGGATGCGATCGAGGGATTGAAGGATAGAGGAGGTCTCGTTCTTGGCGTCTGCAACGGATTCCAGATCCTTGTAAAGTCCTGCCTGCTCCCGAGCGGTCAAATCAGCGCGCAGCAGGAACACGACGCAACTCTCACGCACAATTCGATCGGCCACTTCCTCAGTTTCAACGCGATGCACAAAGCCGTATTCACCCATTCACCCTGGATGAGTAAATTCACACCAGGGGAAACGGCGGATTTCCCGATCGCGCATGGGGAAGGCAACTTCATCAATGTAACGCCGGAGCTATGGGATAACGGCCAGGTCGCGCTCGTCTACACCGGACGTTCGGGGATCGCACGCAATAAATTTCCCGACAATCCAAACGGGTCGCAGGCGAATATCGCCGGCATCACCGATCCATCGGGAAGAATATTCGGCATGATGGCGCACCCGGAGCGCGCTCTTCCGGGTTTGAGCAGAAACGTACCGACGGAAAGAAAGGGGTTGAAGATTTTCGAGGGTGGATTGGAGTACTTTGATTGAGAGGAAAAGATGAATAAAACAAAACATCGATACAACGCTTTTTGCCTGCTTACGCAAGTGTTGTTGCGTAAGGCGGAAAGTGGATCGTCGTCATAGGTTGCAATAACGCTTCAGACGTTTCCCCTTACCCCTATGTACCATGAAGATCCGCACTGTACTTGCAGCCACTGCAGGATTCGCAGTCTCTCTATCCAGCATTACTCCGGCTTTAGCGTATTTCCGCACCGATGTTCCCCGTACGAACACTGTGCAAGTTACAGCGCCTTCCAGCAGCTCTTCCAGTTCGATGAGTTTTTCCTCGAGGGTCAGTCTCCAGGGCAGTAAGAGCAGTACAGCATCGGCTAAGCCTGCGGCCAAGGCTGTATCATCACGCGCGCCGACGGCCAAAGAAACCGCTCTTGCGCAGTGCATGCAGGCAGCAGCGAAGAAGCGCGAGGACGGTATCCAGCTCGCACTCGATACGTTCTACAATGACATGAGCACCAAGCTGCGCACCCGCCGCGAAATGATCGTCCAGAAGTGGGGCGATACAAACGTCAAAAACCGCAACGCAGCCTTCAAGGCGATCTGGCATGGATTCGGGCAATCGTGGCGGACATCGTCGTTGTCACTGCGCGAGCAGCGCAATGCAGCCTGGCTGCAGTTCCGTACGGACCGTGACAACTGCGGACTGTCCGGAAAGGATGAAGAGGGAGGCGGACTCGGACTCGATTCCCAGTTTTGATCGATCCAAGCCAATGACGAGTGTCGGGGGGTCGCTGGGGGGCGACTCTCCGATTGATATAGTTGAAAAATCAGCGTTGCTCTCATTATCCTGTGCAACAGAACACTCCAGAGGTAGAATCAACGGGAGCATGCAGCGCGCAAAAACCTTCGCCGGCGATCTCTACCGCGAGTGGAAAAAGGACGAGGCAATGAGGCATGCGGCAGCCCTTGCGTACTACACTGTCTTCTCACTGCCCGCGTTCATCATGATCGTGCTGACGATGGCGGGACGCGTGATCGGTGACGACGCAGTTGCGTCGGATGTCTTCGGGAAACTCGACCTCTACATCGGACCGACGGTTTCGGGATTGTTGGAAGAAACACTTCTTCACATCCGTCAGCGACCCGTCGATTCGTGGCTGGGAACAATCGGTATCCTTCTGCTCGTGTTCGCCGCCGTCGGCGTGATCCGGGAATTGCGAGTGGCGCTCAACAAGATACTCGGGCAGGTGAAACCACCGAAGACATCGTTGGTCGTGGGTCTCTGGAATTTTCTCCTGTCGCTGCTGCTTCTGCTCGTTACCGCTCTGCTCCTAACATCATCCATCATTGCCGGTACAACACTGACGCTGATCGGGCAACAGGTATCGCAACTCGTATTGCTACCCGTCGACCTGCTCTCGATGATCAACAATCTCGCAACATACCTGCTCCTCACTGTGTTGTTTTTCCTGCTGTACCTGCTGCTCCCCGTCACCAAATATCCCCTGCCGCTGATCCTTATTTTTTCCGCGGTCACCAGTACGCTGCTGATGATCGGCACGATTCTGTTTTCGTTTTTCATCGCGCACTCGCACCTAGGGGAGGCGTTCGGCGTCGCGGCCTCGGCGGTCCTGCTCCTGTTCTGGATCTACTATGCGGCGAACATTTTCCTCTTCGGTGCCGAACTCATCGATATTACCGCCAAAATGCAGGGGTTCAGCCCAGCCAAGAATCGTCATGGATGGCGGAAGATGTTTGCTAAATTCAGTTAAAATTGGTATAATAGTATGATTGGTCGAAATACATCTCACTCAATGGCCGTTCATACGATTCAAGAGCGAATCATACAGTGAAAAAGCTGTCGGCGGGTTCGCCCTGGCAATCGCGATCCTCGCGGGTTCGACATTCGCGGGCTTTGCGAAATCACTCCGCTCGTCGCTGTCCGCACTCTCGCTTCTGTTCGTCAGTGAAATCCTGACGGGCTTTTTCGTGCTTTTCTCGTTCGGGGTCGTGCCAGTCATCACGCACATCGCGCATACGCCGCGCAAACATCTGAAGTGGCTGGGGCTCATGGCTCTCTGCAGCGGTATCGGCGGTCCCTTGTGCTGGTTCACTGGTCTCTCCTTCACGTCCGCGATCAATGCGGGTTTCTTCGCGCGCTCGGAAATGATCTTCGCGATGATTTTCGCGCATACGATCCTGCGGGAGAAGATCACGACTGCGCACTTCGCCGCGATCGCATCGATCCTCGCGGGCATCGTCGTCATTTCGTTGAGCGGATTCACGCAGGAGTTGTCCTTCCGCTCGGGAGATCTGCTCATCATCATCGCGACGTTGTTCTACGCGTCGGGAAACATGATCTTCCGCGCAAAGCTCCACAACATCGTCGAGCCGCATATCGCGCTGTTCTGCAGATCGCTGATGGCCATCAGCATGTTTTTCCTCGTCTCTCCGTTCCTCGCGCATCCATTTATCAGCGAAATATACAATCTTCCGATGGCGCTCATTCCAGTGCTCATCGGATTCGCATTCGTATCGCGCTTCCTTAATAGTGTCAGTTTTTACGTCGCGATTGACCGCCTTCCCGTCACTACGGTGTCGCTCGTGTCGTCACTCGACGTCATCGGCTCCACGCTGTTCGCGTTCCTCTATCTCGGAGAATCGATCGAGTGGTACCACTTCGTCGGCGGAGGTTTCGTCGTCCTTGGCACGCTCCTGCTCGAATTCCTTGGCACGCACCCGTCCCACAAACACCTCGAAACACACCTGAAGCAGCGCCTCCCGTAACAATTCAGTCCGCGTACTGCTGCTTGCCAAGGGTGACGATTTTCGCGAACTCCGCGCGCGTCACCGGATCTTCCGGCCCGAAGAGCCCATTGGGGATGCCGTCGTCATCGGTATAACCCGAGACGATGCCGTCCGTTTGCGCCTTTTCGATGAACGACCCGAACTGCGTCGAAAACGATACGTCGGCGAATCCGGTGCCCGTGCGGGGGCCGGGTGTAACGCCGAATGCCTGGAGCATCGTGACGATGACCTGCCCGCGCGTCGCATTCTGGCGGACGTCCGCAGTCCCGTCGCTGTACACGACCCATCCGCTTTTTTCCGCGCAGGAGACGTAGGACGCAGACCAGTTGCCGGATGCGGACAGATTGACCGGATACGCGGGGCAATCATCGGACAGCTTCCCGGCCGCGAGGACCATCACCTTCGCCATCTGTTCAATCGTCACGTTGTCGCCAGGTCCGAAGTAGCCCGACGGTTTGCCTGCAGTGTCCCTGTATCCCGATACGATCCCTCTCTCTGCGATGTCGCGGACGTACGGCGCGAACCACGATGTCCGTGGAACGTCGAGGAACACAACGAGCGATCCTTCGATGTTCGCCGTGACGTAATCCCCTATCCGCTCATCACGTGCGCGGTCGAGCGCGCTCTCCCCTTCGCCATCCGGCGCATCGGGAAACAGCTGCACCTCGAACTGCAACTCAGCATCCTGATCGAGCCAGAGCTGCTGGCGGGTTTCATCTTCCCGTCCCGATTTCCACGCTTCGAGATCAAGCTGCAATTCGTCTCCTGACGCCGCGAACGCGAACGAGTGCACTCCCAGACAGAGAAAACCGGTGATGGCAGCGAGTGCCCGTTTCATAACGACTCGAAGACTACCAGATCCGCCGTCAATTGCATGATCGAGGAGACAAATGTTTGTTCAATGGCGCAAGGGCCTTTTTGTCACCGCAGATGTTTGCCTTATGCCCCCGAGTTGGGTAGTGTGCCGCGGACATGTCGGACACCGCGAGTTCAGGGGAACCCACGGCCGCCCAGAAGGGTGGCACGCGGGCATTTTCCGAGATTCAGACGATCCTGCTGCTCGGTTCGGGCGCGTTGAAGATCGGCGAGGCCGGAGAGTTCGACTATTCGGGCAGCCAGGCAATCAAGGCATTCAAGGAGGAAGGAAAACGCGTGGTCCTCATCAATCCCAACATCGCGACCAACCAGACGAGCTGGGGACTGGCGGACGTCGTGTATTTCGTCCCTGTCATGCCGTCTTTCGTGGAAGATGTTATCCAGAAGGAAAAGCCCGACGCGATATCGATCAGTTTCGGCGGACAGACGGCGCTCAACTGCGGCATGAAGCTTGAGGAGAGCGGTGTTTTGCAGAAATATAACGTACTGGTCCTCGGTACGCCCGTCGATAGCGTCCGAAAAACGGAGGACAGAGCTGCGTTCAATAAAGAACTGCGCACAATCGATGTCAGTGTTCCGCGCTCCTTCGCGTGCGAAACGATGGATGAAGGAATGAAAGCGGGCGAAGCCATCGGTTTTCCGGTCATTGTCCGCGGGTCGTTCGCGCTCGGAGGCAAAGGCAGCGGCCGCGCGGCGACGCCCGAGGAGCTCCGCGAACTGCTCGCGACGGCATACGTCGAATCCTCGCTGGTCCTCGTCGAGGAAGATCTCACGGGCTGGAAGGAAATCGAATATGAAGTGGTGCGGGACGCAGCCGACAACTGCATCACCGTCTGCAACATGGAGAACGTCGACCCCCTCGGCATCCACACGGGAGAATCGATCGTCGTCGCGCCGAGCCAGACGCTCGACAATACGGAATACCAAATGCTGCGTTCGATCGCACTGAAGGTGATCCGGCATTTCCACATCGTCGGCGAGTGCAACATCCAATACGCGCTTGATCCGAAATCACGCGACTATCGCGTGATCGAAGTGAATGCCCGCCTCAGCCGCAGCTCCGCACTCGCGTCCAAAGCAACGGGTTATCCCCTCGCCTTCGTCGCCGCGAAGCTTGCGCTCGGCTATTCGCTGCCGGAACTCCGCAACGCCATCACGGAAGTCACGTGCGCGGACTTCGAGCCGTCGCTCGACTACGTCGCAGTCAAAATCCCGCGCTGGGATCTGCAGAAGTTCCGGCATGTCAGCGATCAGGTGACGAGCGAGATGAAATCCGTCGGTGAAGTGATGGCACTGGGAAGAACGTTCGAAGAAGCCCTGCAGAAAGCCATCCGCATGCTGAATATCGGCGCGGACGGACTGTATCCGTCACCGTTCAAATTCGAAAACCTGACGCGGGAAGTGAAACGCCCGACGCCCCGGCGCATCTTCGCGGTCGCGGAAGCCTTAGTTCAGGAATGGACCGTCGACGAAATTTCGATCGGGACCGGCATCGACCGGTGGTTCCTTGAGCGCATGAAGCTCTGCGCCGATCTGAGCCGCACGCTCTTTCACAACAAGTCCAAAAAACCCGACGATGCTTTTCTCCGCGCACTGAAACACGCAGGGTTCTCCGACGCGACGATCGCATCGGTCCTGGACAAAAAAACCGACGAGATCAGGGAAATGCGCATCGCTGCGGGCATCGTCCCGTATATGAAGCAAATCGACACACTCGCCGGAGAATTCCCTGCCAAGACGAATTACCTCTACATGACCTACCACGCACAGGAGCATGACATCGATCTTTCCATCAAGGATCCGAGAAAAAGCGTCATCGTACTCGGCGGAGGACCGTACTCGATCGGATCGTCCGTGGAATTCGACTGGTGCTGCGTGCAGGCCGCCCATGAATTGCAGCATCAGAATTACCGTGTCGCGATGATCAACAGCAATCCGGAAACCGTCAGCACGGACTACGATGAGTGTGATCTGCTCTTCTTCGAACAGCTGACCGAGGAGCGCGTCCGCGACATCTGCGACCTTATGCATCCGGACGGCGTCGTCGTGTCTATGGGTGGTCAGATCCCCAACTCCCTCGCGCCCAAGCTCGCGCGCGCGGGCATCCCCATTCTCGGAACGGATCCCAAAGACATCGACCGAGCGGAAGACCGCCACAAATTCAGCAGCCTGCTCGACGAGCTCGGGGTGGACCAGCCGGAGTGGAAGGAGTTCAGCGATCAGGAATCAGCGGCAGCCTTCGCTGAAGGAGTACAGTACCCCGTGATTGTCCGCCCGAGTTATGTGCTCTCGGGAGCAGCCATGGCGGTCGTTCATTCGTCAGACGACCTCGCATCCTTCCTCGATCAGGCAGCGCTTGTCGGCAAAGAGGCGCCCGTCGTGATCTCGAAGTTCGAACAGGGCGCGAAGGAAATTGAGATCGACGGAGTCGCGCAGGACGGACAGCTCGTCATCTACGCGATTTCTGAACATATCGAGAACGCAGGCGTCCACTCCGGCGATGCAACGCTCGTCCTTCCGCCCCAACGCATCACGATGGAAACGCTTCGCCGTCTCAAAGTCATCGCGCGCAAGATCGTAAAGGGGCTGAATATCTCAGGCCCCTTCAACATCCAGTTCCTCGCAAAGGAGAATCACATCAAAGTCATCGAATGCAATCTTCGCGCGAGCCGGAGCTTCCCGTTCGCGAGCAAGGTCACCGGTCATAATTTCGCCGTCCTCGCGACGCAGGCGCTGCTGCGAAAGGCCGCGCTGAATCAGCAGTATCAGACGCTCGACCTCGATCACGTCGGCGTGAAGGCAGCGCAGTTCAGTTTCTCCCGGCTCAAGGGTGCCGACCCGCGCCTCGGCGTGGAGATGCTCAGTACGGGCGAGGTAGCGTGCTTCGGCAACACGGCGGAGCAGGCGCTGCTCGTCGCACTCCTCGCAGTCGGTTTCAAACTGCCCAAGAAAAATATTCTCGTCACCATCGGGCGTCTCGAGGACAAAGTCGACCTCCTCACCTCGATCCTGCATCTGCATAAGAAAGGATTCTCGCTTTACGCGACCGAAAACACGCACGAGTTCCTCAAGGCCCGTGACATCCCGTCCGTTATGCTGCACAAGGTATCCGAGCCCCGCAGCCCCAACATCCGCGAATACCTCGAAAACCAGCGTATCGACCTCGTCGTGAATATTCCCACGCATGACGGCGGTGCGGATCAGACGGACGGATACTTCATCCGCCGCATCGCGACCGACCGCGGCATTCCTCTCATCACGAACGTCCAGCTCTTCAAGCGCATCGTAGAAGCCCTTGAGCAGGAAGATGTCGACCATCTGCCGTCGCTCGCCTGGCCGCAGCTTTTGACCGAAAAGCACGAAATGCGCCAAAAATCGCCTGAAAAAGTGCCCGTTAGACATTGCAGGCTCAGCACGCCATCAGTATACTGCCGACTCGTTATGACAACTTCAGATGATTTTCTCGGCGATGAACAGCTCGGTGCGTCCGCTCCCGTCGCGGGAGGCGGAACATTCGTCGATGACGACGAAGAAACGCTCGTCACCAAGGAAGGATTGAAAAAATTGAAAGACGAGCTCGATCACCTCAAAAACGTTCGCCGCAAAGAAGTGGCTCAGCGCCTCAAAGAAGCAATCTCTTATGGAGATCTTTCGGAAAACTCCGAATATGAAGAAGCGAAGAACGAACAGGCGTTCGTCGAAGGCCGTATCCTCGAACTCGACCGCAAGATCAAGAGCGCGAAGATCATCACGGAGAAAAACGACAAGAAAATCGCAAAGGAAGTGAATATCGGTTCAACCGTCACGGTGCGCAACGTCGCTCCTGGCGAGGAGGAACAGGAAACGTACACGATCGTCGGCGCGACGGAAGCGGACCCCTTTGATTTCAAAATCAGCAACGAGTCCCCTATCGGCAGAGCACTGCTCTCGCGCACCAGGGGCGACAACATCAAGGTCCAGACGCCTTCGGGCATGGTCGAGTACGAAATCATGAAGGTCGCATAATCGACCGTCGCGCTTTGACCGCACAGTCCCCTTCCGTTAGTCTTTTGTCATGGCTGACGACGCGACTCAACAGACGACAAGCGGCGGAACACTCCGGATACCACCGGAACTGACGCAGAAATTTCCCGATGTTATCGAGCTCATTCAGAAATCAGAAAGCATGAACGATGAAGAGCGGCAGTACTGGATCGACATCATGCCGATCATGACACCCGAACAGCTTCAACAGCTGCGCGGAATTCTTCAGAACGAGCGTGATCAGCTCGCTGCGATCGACGCAAAGTATGCGACGGAAATTGCAAAAATCGGCGAGCAGCAAAAACCGATCGAGCAAATGGGCGAAGCAATGAAGCAGAAGAAACAGGAACGATCGACTCAGGAACAGGCCGCCCGTTCGCAGGAGGAACAAGCCGCGGAGGACCTCCTCAAGGGAATGGATTAAGGCGCGGACAGAATGAACTGATCGATGAGCGACAGAAGCTCCTGCGGCGCTTCGTCGGTTGAGCGCAGAGCTCCGGTTTTGAGATCCTTGTCCGACTGCGCTGCCCACGAGAGGAAAGGGAACAGTTCTGTGCGATCGATGCGCTCCGCGTACGTCTGCAGCGAACGTACGGCAAAAACATGAACGCCAGTCGCATCGGCAATGTCTTTGCCTGTTCTATGTCCGGCTTCTACCGCTGTGAAGACCAGCACGAGATTGCGGAGCATCGAAAGGAGAATCGCCCAGAGTCCGTATGCGTCTCCCCCACGACCCAGCATGCGACGCGCATAGAGGAGCGCATGCTGCTTCGAGCCGGCCGCGAGCAGGTCTGAAATCTTCCAGATGATTCCTTCGTCGGTCGGAATGACCATCGCTTCGACATCGTCTTTCATCACTTTTTTGCCCGTCGCATAGAGTGACAGCTTCTTGAGCTCTTCCGACATCAGTCCCTGGTCTTCGCCTATCATTTCGACGAGCAGATTTTCCGCAGCCGTTTCCATGGAGAGTCCAAGTGCCTGTGACTCCCCTTTCATCCACTGCTGGAATTGTTTTCCCTTGAGCGGTGAAAATTCTTTCACGTCGGCAATCGAGAGGAATTCTTTGTTACCGCCCCCGCGCTTGTCTATCTTGGGTGCGACGAAGAGAAGAATCACCTGCGGGTGTATGTGCGATTCCAGCGCCCGCACTTCTTCCTTGGAGGACTTCGGGAGACCATCGACCAGCACGAGCCGTTTATCCGAGAGAAAGGGCAGTACCGAAATTTCGTCGAGCAAATCGCGGACAGATATGACCGAACCATCCAGAGGGACGTAGTTGTCTTCCCCGTGCTTTGCCCGAAATTCCCCGACCCAGCGGCGCCGTTCCTTTATAAGCTGATAGCTGTTTTCGCCCGTGAAGAGAAATATCTGGGACATGGGTGATAATTATAGCCTTTTTGAGCATTCCAGGCAGGTTTCTGATGCGGAATATGCTTAGTGAATACGATACAAACTCTGTTCTCAGTCAATGACAGGCTAATTGAAGGAAATGGCTTTCTGGAGTACAATAATAAGAAATGTCTCGCACACACACCAAACACCGGTCCAAGCGATCCATCCAGATGCACGTGCTGGTTCTCGGGGTGTTGTCGGTCATCTCCTCTTTCACACTCGGTATCAGAACCGCGGGTGACGTCGAAACGGTATCGCGCTCCGAAGCGGGCGGAATCAACATCACGGGCGACATGAACGGCGACTCGGTCGTCGATGTCCGTGACGCGATTGCGCTTCTCGAAGTGGCGCAAGGATACGAAGAGGCGAGTGCCGAACAGCTCCTTTCGGACCCGAACGGCGATGGCGCGCTGACGGTCGAGGATGCGATACGCATCCTGCATGACATAGCTTCCCGGCTCTGAAGTCATCATGCAATACTCTCACACAACCCACAGGCTGATCGTCCGCCGTATCGTCACGGCTGCAATGGCATTCGCGATGCTCTGCCCGTCATTTGCGAGCGCGCAGACTGAGCCAGCTCGTCTTGAATTCAGGCCGCACTGCGACACGGGCAACGAAGTCGAAAACGTTTTCGGCGGACCGATGCCCGATTCGCAGCATATGATCAAAGTAACCGATGGACGTTGCGCTCCCTACGAAGTACGCGATCCCACCAGCCTCCAAACGAACGTACTCAAGGAAGGCGATGTCATCGACATGGACATCGTCATGCACAATCCCGACCGCAAACCCATCAAGAGATTCCGCGCATGGATCGCCTATGATCCGAGCACGCTGAAAGGCGAAGATATCGCAATTTCCGATGACTTCCCGACCCCAACGCCAGGCGAAACGGATTTTTCCGAAAGCGAAGGATTGATCAAACTGAGCGGCACTGCAAGAGCGTCGCAGCGAGATGAGGAACTCATCGTCGCAAGGGTCCGCATGCGCGTGCAGGCCGTCCGTTCATCCGGTACTCCTTTGACGTTCTCGCCCGTAACCAACGCCGTCGACAGCACGACAGGCATGTTCGCAGAGGAAAGTGGTCAGGAAACGAACATCCTGTCACCCACACTTGGTTATCTCTTCGTCCGCTTCGACGGAGCACAAAACCAGAGTTCGTCGTTGTCTTCTGCGGCACCGATTCAACCGCTTTCTGCCTCGAGCGCCGCGTCCTTTGCACTGTCATCTTCCAGTTCCGCATTTGATACGAGCCTAGGTTCGAGTTCCATTGCGGCATCGTCCTCTTCGAGCGTCGCTGCCGTCGCACCGGCATCGGTCTTCACGATGCTGCAGGTACAGGGGCTGCGCGTCACGACCGAAGGCAGCTCCGTCTTCCTCGCATGGGACGCGTTGCCCTCGACGGAACTCGTCGGATACAACGTCTACTACGGCACGATCACCGGAAAATATATTCAGCGCCGCAGCGTGGAAAAGAATGCGACGTCGCTGACGCTCCGCGCGCTGCCCGTGGGCACCACGTATTACTTCGCCGTCCGCGGCGTCAACAGCCGCAATCAGGAAACGGAATTCAGCCAGGAAGTGGGCATCAGCGTCGGAAACCCTGCCACTTCGACGTCG
>Ga0163150_10001662_pt1 | contig 36611 bp, 36 predicted proteins | sample OliLakLV19P2IB_FD_148628 | JGI IMG/M metagenome (GOLD analysis project Ga0163150, IMG submission 148628) | Freshwater microbial mat bacterial communities from Lake Vanda, McMurdo Dry Valleys, Antarctica - Oligotrophic Lake LV.19.P2.IB | ecosystem: Environmental > Aquatic > Freshwater > Lake >... | reverse complement strand
ATATAATATGTTTTTAAACACATGAATAACTATTACAATAATATCTATTATAAGTGGCAAAAAAAGTCTGGAGAACTTGGAGCACTTATTGACTTATGGAAGTTTGAAAAGTACATTAAAAAAGATGATCTCGTATTAGATTTTGGTTGTGGAGGCGGACAAATTCTGAGCAGACTTCATTGTAGAAAAAAATATGGGGTCGAAATAAATACAACGGCCTCATTGGAAGCACAGAAAAATGGTATTATTACCTTTTCAACGCTTGATAAAGTACCAAAAAAGCTGAAGTTTGATGTGATTATTTCTCATCATTCACTTGAGCATGTACAAGACCCTGCAAATATATTGTATCAATTAAAAAAATACTTAAAAAAAAAGGGAAAATCAATTCACATTGTCCCAATTAACGATTGGAGAAATGATAAAACCTATAACAAGAATGATATTAATAAACATCTCTTTACATGGACACCTCTGCTCCTAGGGAATCTTTTTTCTCATTGCGGTTACAAAATTAAGAGAATTGAAATTCTTACTCATGCATGGCTACCACTCAGTAAATATTCATACCCATTATTGCCAAGGTTTTTATACCACAAACTATGCGTCGTGTGGAGTATATTAACCAGAAATAGACAAATTCGAATTATTGCTACAATATAATAATGAATATACTTATCACCGGTGGAGCAGGATTTATTGGATCTCATTTAGCAAAAGCACTTGTAAAAAAAAGTCACCAGGTTGTCATACTGGACAATTTTGAAACTGGGAAGAGAAAAAATCTTGAAGAAATTAAAAAAAATATAACGATTATTACAGGAAGTGTTCTCGATAAAAAAATTGTTCAGGCTTTAATTCCTGATATTGATGTAGTATTTCATCTAGCTGCAAAAGTAACTGTCCAAGACGCAACAAGTAAAAAAGACTATGAAAAAACAAACGTGCAAGGTACCAAAATACTTCTTGAAGCAGCATATAAAAATGCTGTAAAAAAATTTATTTTTATTTCAACTGCTGCAGTTTATGGCGATACAAATAAACTTCCAATCTGTGAATCAACACCAACTCGACCCATTTCTTATTTAGGAAAAACAAAATTAAAAGCAGAAACATTTTGTAAATATTTTCATAAAAAAGGGTTGGATACTATAATATTACGATTATTTAATGTGTATGGTCCCAATCAAAATTTAAATTACTCAAGTCTAATCTCAACATTGTCTGATAACTTTATGAATGACAAACCTTCTATAATTTACGGTGATGGAAATCAAACTCGTGATTTTATTCACGTAAAAGATGTAGTACAAGCAGCTAACTTTGTATTGTTAAATGAAACAACTGAAAATGTTTTTAATATTGGGAGTGGAAAAGAATACTCTATAAATGATATATACAATATGTTTAGAAACGCCACAAGAAAAACAAAAGAACCTCTATATCGTCAGAAAAGAAATTATGAAATTGATAGATCATATGCGTGTATTTGTAAAGCAGAGAGAATCCTCCATTTTAATCCCACAATACTAATGTCAAAAGGAATCAAAGACCTTATACAATCAAATAAACTTACATAGATATGAAAACCAAATGCACAATCGGAATCTGTGTATACAACGAGGAGAAAAACATTCGAAAACTAATTGAGTCTTTGTATAATCAACAATTAAAATCAGTAATAATTGATGAAATAATAACCGTGGTTTCGGGATCAACTGACGAAACATTTGATATTGTTTCTTCATTGTCTAAAAGATATAAGAAAATCAAAATAATTAAACAAAAACAAAGAGAAGGAAAAGCATCTGCCGTCAATCTGTTAATAGAAAAATCAAGGAATGAAATACTAGTACTTGTTGGAGGGGACCTAATTTTAGATGCAACAGTTATTCAAAAGCTAGTTGGGAGATTTAATGATTTTGATATGGGAATGACAGGAGCTCGTCCAATACCGATAAATGATATGAATGATGGGTTAAGCGGTTTTGCGGCTCATCTCCTCTGGGATTTGCATCACAGAATCTCGATGAAGACTCCTAAGATGGGAGAGGTTGTAGCGTTTCGAAAAATATTTAAAAGAATACCTATATTGTCTAGTGTTGATGAGGCAAATATAGAACCTCTTATTCGCGGACAAGGATATAAAATCCAATATATTCCGAGTGCCAAAATTTACAATAAAGCTCCGACAACTATTTCTGATTTTATAAAACAAAGGAAACGAATTTACAATGGCCACTTAGCGGTTAAACACGAACAAAGTTATGAAGTATCAACTATGAATATTCAAACCATTGCACAAGCTCTTTTTTCATTTTTAATGGATCACCCACATCCAAAATATTTTATCTATACCCCACTGGTAATATTTCTTGAAGCATATAGCCGATATTTAGGTTGGTGGGATTATAAAATTGTAAAAAAAAGATATACTGTGTGGGAACTCATTGGAACGACAAAAAATTTGTCGAAAAATGTACAATAATACTATGCATACATTTGAAATAAGAACCGCGACTGAGACAGAACTCCCACTTATAGAACATATTTTCAACAAAAAAAAGCCCGGACTTCATAGAGTACGGTTCAAACGACAACAAAGAAATGAAGTTTTGTATATTTTTGCTTGGATGGATACAAAACCAATTGGACATGTTCTTATAAAATGGAATGGAAACGAAGATGCAAAAAGTCCACATATTGAAGAATGTCCGGATCTAGAAGATTTATTTGTTTTAGAAATTTATAGAAAACAAGGACTAGGGACAAAACTATTACTGTATGCGGAAGATTTAATAAAGGAAAAAGGATATCAAAAAGTTGGACTAGGTGTGGGTATTGAAAATATATATGCACACAAACTATACGCACATCTTGGATTCAAAGACGGTGGATTTAAGTCCTACACAATTGGAGATACGTATACTAATCTACTTGGAGAAAAAGTCTCGTGGGAAGAAACCTGTACCTATTTAATAAAAGATTTATCCTAGACAATTACCGAGTAACTTGTACTGTGGCACCTAACTCGGCTGATGGAGCAGCTAACTGCAATCTGCTATTCCCCCCAGACGGTTGCTGTTGTACTGTGTAATTTGTGTTCCATGATGTCCCAGTGCAACCTGAGGAATCAAGCGGAGTACCATTGTTTGTTAGCGGGTCTACTGGCATTGCTGCGATATATACAGGAATTAGTTGTGTGCAGAATGTATTAAATGTCGTTGCAGCAATTGTTCTAGCTGTAGTATCAATTACTCCTCCTCCTGGAATTGCTCCTCTATTGTCTACCATATATTGATTAATAGCATTCAAGATTGCATTTACATCAGATGATCTTTTTGTGTTATTTGCTTGTGCAAATTGTCTTGCCGGGTTCACTGCAATAAGTGTGATTCCTAAAAGCAATGCCAGTATTCCAATTACAACAAGGAGTTCAATAAGGGTGAAACCATGACTTTGAGAACTAATGTGAAAAAATCTAATTCGGTACTTTTGGGCAGGTTTTATCATCTGTATTATCTTATACAGATACAAAAATAAATGTCAATATTCAATAGCGTTTGAGTTTAGAAAAATTGAAAGGGGAAGTAATACCCAAAAGGCAACTCTTATCGAGTTACCTGGATGGTGGCTCCGAGTTCAGCTGAAGGTGCTCCTACGGTGAGTCTGTTGCTTCCTCCGCTCAACTGTTGAACTGTATATGCTGTGGTCCATGTCGTCCCTGTGCAGTCTGTTGACTGTACTGGTGTCCCATTATTTGTTAATGGATCGACAGGCATTGCTGCGATATATTGTGGCACCAATTGTGTACACATTGTATTAAATGTTGTTGCTCCTATTGTCTGTGCTGTTGTATTAATCGCTGATGGAAGTGCTCCCTTATTATCTGCCATATATTGATTTACTGCATTAAGAACTGCATTTACATCAGATGATCTCTTTGTATTATTTGCTTGTGCAAATTGTCTTGCTGGATTTATTGCGATAAGGGTAATGGCTAAGAGGATTGCTAATATTCCGATAACAACGAGTAGTTCTATTAATGTAAATCCTTTTTGTTGAGCAGTTATTTTCATATCTCTATTTTTTATCTCTGTATTAAGTAAGACACAATTCAAAATACTTGTCAAGGGGGCAATTTGAAGCTGAATATATCAACATTGTTAATTATTTCCCACAATTATTGTTACATCACTAGTAGACCCAGCACTTTCCTGTGACAACACATCAGAAAAATTCTTATTAACTTCTGAAAGAATTATATTTCTTATTTCATTATTAAAGCTGCTGGGAAAAAGCACTGTTGTACGGGGAGATGTATTGCTGTCTGAAATTTCAGTTTGTATTAATGTAAAACCCAAACTAGTCAGTTGAGTCCGAAGAGTATTTGCAAGACTTGATTTTGATGAAGGATGAACAATTTTTACTGTCACAGCAGTCAGCAGTGAACGGGCAGATTCTGTACTAATAGTAGTATCGAGTTGTGGCGAGCTCGACGCAACAGGCTGAGTCTCTGTAGGTAAAGGAGGAATGTTATTGACGATATTTGCTGGCTGCTTTACTGGTTGTTGTGACAAAAAATAAACTACAACCATAATTATGAGTAACAATCCAAATACACCGATAAGCATAAATAGTCGTTTGTTATTTACTGGCTCTTGCGATTTTACTGGTTGACCTTTACCATCTTGCTGAACACTCTGTGGCTTGTATACCAGCAGCATATTATTTTGCTTGAGGATATCGGCTCTTTGAAGAATTGTATGAGCAAGTTGATCAGTTAGGCCACTTGAGAAAATATCTGCTCCTCCATAAACAAAGTATGGTACGACTCCTGAGATATCAGACTGAAATTTCAGTAACCCTTGAGACAAGACATCTATAATCGTTTTATTGGTAACTGCAACCCGAATACCATGTTCCCCTTTAAATGATTTAAAAAGTTTATCATCGAATGGGACATAATCGAGATATTCATTGAGAGTTGCCTCTTCCTGACTGTGTTTTGCTATTTCCAATTCCTTTGTTTTTTTGTTATCTATCTGTTTTGTGTCTGGTTGTGGATTTTGCGAAGATAAAATTTCTTTTTCAAAAATAACATCTGGAGCCAATACAACAAGAACAGATACGGGTACTAATTTATTTGTGCTAAAAAAAGTATTGAGCATTACAAGTAGTTTTTCAGAACTTAATACTTCTAAGTCATTGATAGAATCAAGAGGAAATGATGCAGATATAACCTGTGGAGATCCTGCAATATACAGGAAAAATCCACTTCGTAATAAATATAAGACTGCTGGTTGTTTTTTAGGAAACATTTATTGCACCTCTCTCCATTCTGAAAATGTATAATATCCTCCATTATAATTCATTTTTACTTGTACTTTTCTTTTGAAATTACCAATTGTTCCAGTAGAGGTTGCAATTTTCGGATTGGATCCTGTCACTACAACTACTGCAGTTCCTCCACCTACAGCTAATGTCTCTCCTGCATAGTTCGGATCCCGAAGCATACGAAGTGAAGCATTTTCCAGACCGCTTTCTGCAATATAATATGATATAACACCTTCCTGATATCTTGTTGAAGAAATAGAATTTATTATGATAATCATAACTGCCGCAGAGGTTATTGAAATAGAAATAACTACAAATATTAATAATGTAATCAACGCCTGTCCTTTTTGAAGTTTATCTTTCATATGTTATTGCACTCTTTTAGCAATTGTTGTTTGAAATTGCCGCGTTTCTATGCTTCCAATTCTTTGAGTTCTACTCGTCAAGGTAAAACTAATCTTAAGAGTATCCTCAACTCCTCCTGCATTTCCAATTCTTTGAGCCGAAAAGTTCGAAACATTTGAGTCATAACTATTAATAATATTTGTACCGAGACTATTAACAAGCTGAAGGTTAGAACTACTGTCAATGCTGTATGAATATAAAATACCATCAATGGTTAGCTGGATTGTTGCAGCTTGCTGTCCTAAAGAGGCAGGGATAACAATAGTTTGTGCTCGCTGAATATCATAAGAGAGTCTTGAAAGAATAAATCTTCCATCTTGCTCAACACTCGAGGTTGATTGAGACTCAGATTGCACATCAAGTGCTGAAGTAAAAATATTTGTTATAATTCCTAGAAGAATCATAAGTAACCCCATATACATTAAAAGCTCAATCAGAGTTGTACCAATATTTTTTTTAACAAATGACATATATTTTTTCATGGGCTGTAATTAATGGTTACATTGTTTAGTACCGGTGTGCTATTTTGATTTGTTGTAGAAAAATACACTTTATAACGGAAACATTGCCCTGGATTTGTATAAGTAAGATAATTAATAAACGGAAATACTGCAGATTCGCCACTTGCGGGATTGAAATATGTACTTGTTGTCCCATCCGGCCCGATGAAGGTATACCCTCCTGTACTTGGACAGCTACTGCTTACTAAACTTGCTAGAGATACTTGAAATTGTATATTTGTACCTGCGGGTTCACTGAATGTGGCTTCAAATCTATTGTTTGAAGTTTGATATCCGGGGTTAAAAGTTTGAGACTCAAAAACGCCAGAGCTTGCGTATGATCCCCCTGGACCTCCCTCTATTATTTGAAATTCAGAACTTGTATCACTTGTTGAGATATATGAATATGCATCTCCATCAGATTCAAGCACTGAGGCAACTCCATTAACCCCCGCGTCTACTTGAGCACCACCACATCTAATAGGATTTGAGTCATTTGAAATATTAATCACTTGATATTCTTCTCCGTTTAACCCAACTAGTATCGCTCTATTTCCAGGTACAACTGTTATCCCTTTTGGATTCATACCATTTGCTTCATAACTTCCCACAGTTGGACGTGACCCTGTTTTTGTTGAGACATCAATGATAAACATTTCTCGCTGTGACGCTGAAACATCAGTCGCAAGGTATGCTCTATTCCCAGATGCATCAACAAAAAGATCTGTTGCTGCTTGTCCATTTACATCAGAGCTACCTACAATCTGCAGATTTGAAGGATTAGAAACATTAATAATCTGAAGTTCTGTACCTGCTCCAGCTATTGAAACATAAGCATAATTTCCAACCACATATACTTGAGAACCATTTCCTGAGAGAGTTACTCCATCAGGGTCCAGAATAGGACGAGAACCTGTTTTGCTTGAGAGATCAAAAGTATAGAGCTTATTTCCTACTGTCACATATCCAACATTACTGAGAACAAACAGTCCTCTACCAGAACTATTGCCAGGAGCATTAAAATATCCTACTTCGGTAAATGGCTGTGATGCAATAGTAATAATAACTACTTCTTTGCCATTCGTATCTGTAGATATATATCCATAGTTTGTCTCTCCAAAAACATCATTTGTTTTATGACCATCAAAAGTCCCATTAAAACTCCCAGATGGAGGCTGAGTGTTTGTAATATTTATTTGCATAAAGGAAAGACCGGAAGCGTTTTCTCCTGTTCCAGCAAAGGCTTTTCCTTCAATTGCAGTAATTGCATTCGGATATCCTTGCCCAGGTAAATCGAGCCCCTGAGAAAGTAAATTTGGTGTACACCAATCACTATTACCTCCTGCACCCAAAATTATTTCTCCATCATCAGGAATTGAACTTCCACTTGTTGCTTGAACTGTTACCCCAGTTTTTATCCCTGCATTAAAATGTGCTTGTGTGGTTTCTGTATAGGCTGCATTTTCTAAATACCTGGTCAGATACAATGTTGAATCAATAGATGAAGCATATGGTTGATTCCAGGATACAGTTGTGACAATTTTTTTAGTGGAAGGATCAAGCGTCCCTCCTGTTGTTACAATTGCTCCTTGCGCATCTCTATATACATCGCTAATGACAACTGATCGAGTAAAGCCATTTACAGTCTCTAATCCTGAGACAAGAGTCCATTGAGATCCAGAAATAACTGGGTGATATGTACCATTCACAGCAAACGTTGTCCATCCACGTTCTCTCACACTACGAGTTGCATCTTGCGCTTCTTTTAAGAAATTAACCCCTTCAATTCTTTGACGTTGTTGTGGTTTCCCTTCTCGTGAGGCAACAATTCCAACCAGAAGTGCTGGAATTAAAATTGCTGCAAATGCAATTGCAAATAAGAGTTCAATAAGCGACTGACCAACTTGATATTTCATGTTAATTGACTTGAGTAACAACTCCATATGTATTCAGGTGCAATGTTTTTTGAGTAGAATTTGTTGTGTCTTGAAGGGTTATCGAAAGAGGAACATTTATCTCTCCATTTAATCGAGAAAAAATCACATTTACCCCAGATGTAGAAAACTGCAAACCATTTTCTAGTGCAATTGGACTATTTGAAGAATCAGCAACATTATATGCTGTACCATGGAAAAGAACATACTGATTAACATCTAAATGTATACCATAACTGTCTGCATTTGCTCTTCCTTCTGTATCTCCACTGATAGCCTTCATTTGCTGCTGATGTAAATCAGAAACAAATGTTGTAACGGTTGTTGACAAGGAAGCTTTTCGTTGCGAAGTTGTAAGATTTATTGCAATAAAACCAAGCAAGAAGGAAGTTATTCCTAAAGCTAAAACCATTTCTATGAGCGTGAAACCTCTTTGTTGTACTGCGTCTTTTGATTTAAAATTCATCGTGCTCCAATCTCACCAATTAATCCATAAATAGGTGCTATAATGGCTAACATCATTCCTCCAATAAGACTTCCAATCACAACCAAAAGCAACGGTTCAATAAGCGTAGTTGCAGTTTTTAACGTTCCCGAAACTTGATAATCCATAAATTCTGAGACTTCTTGCAATGACTTATCTAATCCTCCACTTCTTTCTCCTGCTTCTGTAATGCGGATCATAATACTTGGAAATATTTTTTTGTTTTGTCGAAATCCTTCTGACAATTTTTTTCCAGATCCTACAAATTCTTTTGTTTGTTTGACTGCTTTTATAACATCTTTTTTTGAAACTACTTCTTGTGCCAAACTCATTGCATCTGTAATTGGAATTCCTGCATTGAGTAACAGATATAAACTTCTTGCAAATCGCGTTAGATCTATTTGCTTCACTAATTCTGAAATAACAGGAAGATAGATAAAGAGACTAAATATAAACTGCTTGTTTTTTCGATACAAGAAAAACAATCCAACAACCAAAATAACAATGCCTCCAACAACGAGAATTGTATTTTGTAAAAGCGCATTTGACATAAAAATGAGTATTCTTGTAGGAAGAGGAAGTTCCGTTCTTAGTCTTGAAAAAACTTGACTGATTTTTGGAACAACAACAATTAGAATCATAAAAAGTACTCCAAAAAATACTAAAACTATAAAAAGAGGGTAGACAAGGGCACTTCTGATCTTATCTGAGAATTCAATATCCTTTTTAATATTTTGTTTTAAATCTTTTAATACAACGTCAAGCGTTCCTGCTTCTTCAGAAGCTCGAATAATGTTAATTGCCACTTTATCAAAAACTTTAGGAAATTTTTCAAGCCCATTATATACATGTTTTCCCTGAACCAGGTCTTCCCTTAGAACTGTTAAGAGTTTCCGAAGATTCCCTTTTGAATCTTCCATTAATGACTCAACGCTTTCCAACAGAGGAATACCTGCACCAAGCATTGTTGACAAATTACTAATAAAAGTTAGTTTGTCATTATTTGAAAGCGTAATATTTTTGGTATTCATTTTATACAGAGTCAACTTTCGTTACCCGAAGTACTTCCTCAATAGTTGTTAGACCTTTAATAATTTTGTCTATTCCATCATCAAGCATTGTCGTCATCCCCTCTTCAACCGCTTTTCGGACAAGTACTTCCGCATCACTTCTTTTTGTGATTAAATCTTTCATCACTTTTGTAACTTCCAACACTTCAAAGACTCCTAGCCGACCAGAATAACCCGTACTGTGGCAAATTTTACAACCATTTCCTTTGTACAAAAGCAATTCTTTTTTATCTCCAAAATGTCTTTTAACTGCTTCTTCTGGCAAATGAAGTTTGAGAGTATCAATTGTCGTAGGATAGGATGCTTTGCACATCTCACAAATTTTACGAATGAGGCGTTGAGCGATAATGACATTCACTGTCGATGCAACCAAAAATGGCTCAACATCCATATCAATAAGACGAGGCAATGCAGTTGCTGCATCATTGGTATGAAGTGTTGATAACACTAAATGTCCTGTTAATGCAGCATTAACTGCAATTCCTGCGGTCTCATTATCCCGAATTTCTCCTACAAAAACGATATTCGGATCCTGGCGTAAAATTGATCTAAGTCCTGAAGCAAAGGTGAGATTGGTTTTTGCATTAACCTGAATCTGATTAACACCTTTAATTCTATATTCAACAGGATCTTCAATTGTCGTAATATTTTTTTCTCGGGTATTGAGGATTTTTAGGATTGAATAAATGGAGGTTGTTTTTCCACTACCTGTTGGACCAGTGGATAAAATCATTCCGTATGATCTACCATACGCATGGGCTACTTTTTTTAAATCCTTTTCGCTCATTCCAAGATTAATGAGTGAAAATTGTCTGAATCGAGATGCCAAGAGTCTCATTACTATTTTTTCTCCTTCAACGATTGGCAAAATAGAAACACGAATATCCAGCTCTTCTTCTTCCAGAATAATTCTCATTTTCCCATCTTGTGGAGATAGATGTTCATCTGTTCGAAGCTTGGAAAGAATTTTAATACGAGTGATAATTTGATCATGGAGCGATTTCGGTAAAAAAAGCACATCATGTAAAACCCCATCAATACGAAACCTAACGAGTGAGTTTTTTTCTTGTGGTTCTATGTGGATGTCTGATGCTTTATCTTGATATGCATATCCGACCAATAAATCAACGATTTTTGCCACTGGCGCATCACTAATCCGAGTTTTATCTACTTTGCTAATTTCCTGCCTTACCATGACATCAAAAGTATTTTGCATATTCTTTCGATATACATGAAGCGTATTAAAAATATCCCGTTCCGTTGCAAAATGAGGTATCACTTTCAAATTTGCTTTTGCCGCAATCATTTGTTGGACAGTCAAATCCCCTGGGTCTGCCATTGCTAATTTGACAGCAGTAGCATCTCTTGAGAATGCAATTACTTTATGTTTTCTTGCAAATTTCTCTGGGACAATATGCAAAACATCGTCTGGAATGGATATTTTGGATAGTACGGCAAAGGGAAATTTAAGAGCGTCAGCAATAAGTATTCCTAAATGCTCGTCCGATATGATGTCTTTATCAACTACTGCTTCAGCAAGTGACATTTCTGAGGATTTGGCAAACTCAAGAAGAGGAGGAAATGATTCTTCTTTGATAATCCCAGCATGAAGGAGAATTGTTTTGAGCTGATCGTCTGTAAATAACATAGGGCAGGTTGTATTGTTATGGATTCACACCACTTGTTGTGTGTTGTGTTATTTTCTGCAATAACTTTTCAAAATCAAAAAAACTTTTATCCATATAGTCAGTAGCACCGAGTTGTTTTGCTTTTTCTATGTCTTGCTGTTGTCCAAGTGTTGAAAAAACAATTACCGGAACAGTTTTGAGTGCTGGATCATTTCTCATTTCTTGCAATACAGTAAAACCATCTTTTTTTGGCATGATAAGATCCAATAAAACAATTTGTGGAATAATACTTTTTACCTTAGTTAATCCTTCCTCACCATCACCTGCTACTTCTACCTCATAGCCTTTTTCTCTCAGCTTTAATGCATAAAATTGTTGAAAGAATGTGTCATCTTCAATAAGTACTATTTTCATGCAGTTGGGGAGCTTGGCGAAGGCAACAAACTCTCTCCCTTCTGAATTAATACTGATAGATCTGGTTCTGAATTTGATTGTTCGATGCTTGCAAAAGAAACTGCTAACTGATCAGTAGCACTCTTTATAAATTCTGTGATTTCACTATTTACTGATACTGTATGGTTAATAATACCTTTGAATAAAAATTCTAAAGTTTTTGATAATTGACCCACATTTTTATATCCCATAACGAGTGCTTGACCTTTTAACGAATGAGCACTTCTATGCAAAATCTCTAAAACGTCTGTTGGAGTATTTTCTGAAAGAGACGGAACATTCGCTACTAAATTGCCGTGATATTCACGCGCTGATTTAAGGTATAAGCTTTTGTACGACGATAAATCCATGCTTGGCATAGTGAATTCATCATACACTATTTTATTGAATACCTTCAATAAGAAAAGTGGAATATTGACTTTACAAAAATGAATCTGTTACGATCATTTACATGACTCAAGAAAAAATTCTCGTTGTTGAAGATGATCAATTTCTGCGAGAACTCTATGATGATGTCTTAAAGAATGAAGGATATAGTGTAGAAACTGCACAAGATGGAGAAGAAGCACTTCAAAAGATAAAACTCGGAGGGTGGAGTATTCTGCTCTTAGATATTATCATCCCCAAATTTGATGGGCTGGAAGTTATGAGACGGGCAAGAAGTGAAAATGCTATTCCTCCTACCACCTCAGTAATTTTTCTGACCAACTTAGATAAAGGAGAGGAAATAAAAACAGCATTATCTTTGGGAAATGGATATTTAATCAAAAGTCAAATTACTCCTGGTAGTCTAGTCAATGAAATAAAATCACTCTTAGAAAAAAGATCTCCTCAAGCTCCTGGTGGAGTTGGTTCAACTGGAACAGCTACTTGAGATTCATTCTGTTTATATAGTTGAAGGGAAAAACTAAACGTTGATCCTTTATTTTCTCCCTCTGAATCAACCCAGATTTTTCCTCCATGAAGATCTACAAGAGATTTTGAAATATATAAACCAAGCCCAGTGCTCTTTATGTTGTGCTCTTTTGCAAAGTCTGGATCTAAAATCCCAAACTTCTGGAATAGTTTTGAGGTATCTTCTTTTTTGATACCTTTTCCGGTATCTTGTACACTCACCACAGCAAAATTACCATCGAGTTTTACTGTAACATTAACCGATCCTTTTTCAGAAGTGAATTTAATTGCATTTCCAATAAGATTAATAATAACTTGTTCCATCCTTTCGGTATCAGCAAGAACGGGGGGAATATTTTCCGTAGGCTTATTGAACTGCAAAGTTACGCTTCGTTCGTTTGCATTTACCTGCATTTCCGAAGTTATTTTTTCAAGTAAAGCCAAAATATCTACTGATTTAAATTCTAACTGGATTCTCCCTGACTCAATACGTGAAACATTGAGCATGTCATTTACTAAATTAATCAAGCGTTCTGTGGATCCATAGGTCCGTTCAAGATACTGTTTTTGTTTTTCGTTTAGGGGGCCAGTTTTTTCTTGGAGAAGCATCCATATATAATCTTTTATAACGGTCATGGGAGTACGAAGTTCATGGGAGGCAAGCGAGACAAACTCATCTTTCAATTTATCTAATTGTTGTAGCCGTTCATTTGCTTCTTGAATCTTTTGATACAACAAAGCATTATCTATGGCAATCCCCACAACTCCAGCCAATCGGTCTATCAAATCATTTTTAAACTCTGACAACCCATCAGAATCATTTATACAAATTATCATCGCGCCAATAACTTCGTCTCGAACAATAAGAGGATATATAAAAGAAGATGTAACCCCTAGAGTATCTTCTGCAATTTTTGTCTGCTCGGGGTTAAAATGCGGAACAAGGATTGTTGTTAACCCACGAGTTAATTGCATCCGTCTGGTATTTACAGATTTTACAATTAAATTCCCTTGCTCGGTAAGTGGAATTTTTATTCCAAAAAGTGCTTGGTTAAGTTTTACTTCTGTTTGAATCGTTTGTTCCGTTTGAGAAACTGCCAGTTTTACTAATGTTTTTTCTTTTTTGTCTAACAATAAAATTATTACTGCCTTAAATTCTAATTCATTGACAACTGTATTAACGACTTGTTGTGCGATTTGTACAATATCCGTGACCTTGCTTAAAACAACCTCATCAATTTTTCGAAGAAGAGAGAGTGTCTTATTTCGTTCTGTTAGCTCAACATTTTTCTTGTACATTTCCTCTGTTACATGAGCTAACTCTTTTTCCATTTCTGACTTTAAAGGTGAAGAGGGTGAAGTTGGATCCATGCGTTTACTATATCACACTTTTTATTGAAGTGAATTCGGGATTTGATCTTTTGGAACTTCGGAAATAATATTTCTCACAGCATCTTTACATACTTCAACAGATGCTTGACCAAAAATTACTTTATATTGCTCGACAAGTTTTTCCAGTATTTCTTTTCCATTTCCATCAAAAGCTACTTCTTTTTTTTGAAAATCCAGCTTTAAACCCGGAACTTTCCGTGCCTGTTCCAAAGCAACTGGACCGATAATCGACTCTTGCTCTTTTATAATATTTACAGCAAGTCTAGCAAAAATATCCATAACTCAAATCTCTTTACTAAATGGAGATTTCATTTCTATTAGAGAGAGTGTCATAAATAAGTAAGAAATAAGATACATAAGTTCATTAATCCCACCAGTTGTCCAGGTACCATTACTTACCTGATATAAAAACGTATAATCTGCTAAATACTGAATAAATAGCGCAAACAGAATAAATAAAACCTTGTTTCTCATCACACCACCTAACATTTTGAAAGACAATATAAATGTTAAAATCGCGATAGATAAATATATTGCCTGACCCATTGGATAACCAAAATCCAAGAATATTTTTAAAGGATTGTTATAATCAAATTCATACCCTTGAAGAAACAGGATATATGACAGTGCAAGCATAATAAGTGGAATTATTATTGCTTGTAGTTTATTTTTAAATGATTGACGTAAAATTTTTACTCCGGCAGTTTTAGCAAGTAAAATACTTGCATAGATATACAGAAACACACTTCCAAAGTAACCGATATCGCCGATAGAAGGATAGGGTATTTCAACATGTAAAATATAAATGTATACAGTGTATGCAATTTGACCGAATTCTTGGGCCAAAAGTCCAAGAGAAAAAAGCATGATTGCTCTTCCTAAAACGCTTTTAAACCCTCCCCACTTTTGAGCAATAGTTATCCCAACAATTCCTCCCCACGCTGCCAAAATGCCATATGTGCTTCCGAAAAGCTGAACTGAAAAATCCGATCTCGTTTGAGAAAATTGAAACGTTATCCACCAAATAACATGAATAATAAATATAAGAAATGCAATTTTGGCTGTCCACTCTTTGCTTATACTTTTGAGCATATCTTCATCATAGTGGAGGATTGAATTTATTGTCAACAACATAGTTGTATATGCTACAATTATTTCTTGCCTTATGATCACTGTATTTCCAAATTTTAAAAAATTAGAATTGAACGACAGAACAGAAATAGAAACATTTCTAAAAGCGCATCCCCCATATTCTGATTTCAATTTTGTCAGCCTGTGGAGCTACAACATAAAAAATGACATATCCCTCTCAAGACTATATGGAAACTTGGTAGTCAAATTCCGTGATTATTTGACAACAGAACAATTTTATTCTTTTTTGGGAAATAGTAATGTACTTACAACAGTCAAAACTCTCCTACACCATGCAAAAGACAATAATATCGCCCCAGTATTAAAACTCATTCCTGAAATAACAATAAATACAGATCAAAAACTAAAGGACCACTTTGCCGTCACAGAAGATCGAGAAAATCATGATTATATTCTTTCTCTTGAGTCAATGAGCGCACTGGGAGGAGAAAAATATCACAATATTCGAAATGCAGTAAATAACTTTGCCAAAAATCATAAGCATGCAGAATTTAAAATGTTAGATTTTAAAGATGAACAAACAAAAAGGGAAATACTCACTCTTTGCAATACTTGGAAAAATCAAAAAAACGCATCTGATGATGATGTAGAACATGAATTTACAGCGATACAAAGATTACTGAACGACTCACATCATCTCGATATATTTTCTCTAGGAGTATATGAAGATAATACAATGATTGGATTTTTCATTGCTGAAATTATGCACGACGGGTTTGCCATTGGACATTTTATGAAGGCAGATATAGCTTTTAAAGGAATCTTTGAATCAATGTATAAACGCATATCGCAAGAATTATTAAAACGTGGATGTACACATTTCAATATAGAACAAGACTTAGGAATTGATGGAATTCGAAAATCAAAAGAACAACTCAACCCTAGTTCATATCTTAAGAAATATAAAATTTATGAACTTCCTTGAAGGAAAAAAAGCCCACTCAAGATAAGTACCATAAGCATCAATTTTTTAACTCTGCTTCCATATGTCGCTTCGCGGAAGTATGCCGGAAATACTGGATATAATAGCAAAGCAAATAAAAGAATAAAAATTGGTTGAAGACCAATTTCCATTACCTTCACTAATGATGCTGATCCTAAACTAAGTGCTCTATTTAAGGTAAATTCCGCACCTATATTTAGAGTTTCAGCAATTACAAAAATCCATAACCATTTTTTGAAAGTGCTTTTAAATTCTCCGATAAATGTTCTTCCCTTTTTAAAAGAAATCATAAGAAAAACCGCGCTTAGCAACAAGCCTATGCAAAAAAACATATATCCACTCCAAAAATCAGTTTGTGAATATACATACTTTCCAATTACTGCAGCAATCGCATTTAAAACTGCAGCAATAGAAACAAGATATAACGTTTTTGAAAATTTAAATTTCTTGATATCTACAATTGAGAGAAAAAATGTTGCAGTCAAAATAATCACAAAACCAATGTGTTGAGAAAGTGTCAAACTTTGTCTAAAAATAAGAAATTCTAATAAAGGAATTATCGCTGGAGACAGACTGAAAATGGCAATGACAATTGATGGTACATCTTTTAAAAGAGCATGAAAATATAAGAAATAATAAATAATTGTTAAAAATCCGCTTACAATTCCAAGCAGTATAATATGAATGGGGGAGGGAGTAATAGGATATAAAAAAATTCCTAAAAGTGGTAATGAACCAAATATTCCAGAAATAATTGCTCCAAAAAAAGCAGATTTGTTATATGCACCACGAATTAAATTGTCATCAATAATTACAACTAATGCAAAAAGAGCAGGGGAGATAATTGCTAAATAAAACCAATCCACAGATCTATTCCCAACCTTCTGATTTATATACTGCGATTACAAGAACTGAAGTTGGAGAATTATCTACTTTTGCGACTTGCAACTTCATGTTAAAACCACCTTTTGGAAGAGGATATTTTCGATTAATACAAAGATCTGATAAAGAATCTTGTACTTCTTTTGTTAGGGTTGATTCAACAATATGTTTGGTTTCACCAATTGTTTCGTGCTCTACAAATACTCCTTTTCCATCAGGGAGCTGATACCATCCAACTACCGCTCCAATATATTCTTTTGATTCCCGGCTTCTCATTTCAGCTTTTACTACATACAATTTATGTCCATGCTCATTCTCAGGTGTTACATATTTCTTTTGTTTGATAACAGTACCTGGAGGAATAACTGAAGAAAGTGTTATGAGATTGTAGTTATAAACACCTGCATCTTTTAAAGAAGAATCAAATGCTGAAAGCAAAGTCTTACCAACCCCAGTACCTGTGGCAATAGTAATAATCATATGAGATAAATGTTATGAGCTATTCTATAATATTGAGAATTAAACAGCAATAATTATTTTTGAGTCTTTACTAAAAAATACTCTTCTTTTGGCAATGTCTTATACCGATCCAATATCCTCTCAACATCTTTTTCTTGTGTTTTGTGAGCTCTCATTGCATGTTCTTTTTGCTCCCAAACATCACTGACATCAACAACCTTATCGATTTCTGATTGTTTATATCCTGGAGGAAAATAGATAAAATAATCTTTCATTGTATTCCGTTCTTTTTCATCAATGCAATAGTAATAAATTGATGAAACGGATTTAACTTTTTCAAATACAAAACTTGTAACATTAGATACAAGAATGTGATCTGTATGTCCTGAAATGCCGCGAGGCTCAAATGTAATTAGAATTTCTGGCTTTAATTTCTCTACTTTATCTTGAACTTTTTTTGCCAAACTATGATAAATTGAGTTACATAAATGCCCATCTTTGAAATTTAAAAAAAATACTTTTTTAATACCTAAAATGCGTGCTGACTCGAGAAGTTCATTTTTACGAATTTCACCTAATTCTTTTTTTTCAGCACCAGTTGTTTTTTGGCCTTCACCTTTGGTGGCACAGAGGATATAAATATTGTGCGACTTGGCTAGCTGCGCAATTGTGCCAGAGGGACCGAGTGCTTCATCATCTGGATGCGCAAAAACACATACAACTGTTTTCATTGAATGATCTCTACTTCTGCTTCTGGTTCGAATCCGAATTTCTCTGTAAATCTTCTTTGGATATCATGAATTACTTGGTACACTTCTGAAAATGTTGCTCCCCCTAAATTGACAATAAAATTTGAGTGTTTTTCTGACACCTGTGCATTTCCTATTTGGTATCCACTCATCCCAAGCTTGGTAATAAGAGCAGCAGTTGATACTTTCCCATGCCACCGTGTCTCAACTTTTTCCTTTAAATCAGGATAGATTTTTAATACCTCTGCCACATGATCTCTTTCAATAATATTTTTAAATGTTGATCCGCACGATGGAAATTCAAGTGGGTGATTTACTTTTCGATATTCAATATTTTTGTGGTATGTCTCATAAGCTGCTTTAAGAGTTTGATCATCAGCTTTTCCAAATTGAAATCGTGCTGATAACACAATAAGCTTTTTGTTGTGTTTTATAATACTATTGCGATACGCAAAATCCATTTCGCTTTTCTGTTTGGTTGTTATATTAAACTTATCAGTTTCCAAATCCAGTATTTGAGCACTAACAAAATGATCTTTTATTTCTCCTCCAAAAGCCCCAACATTTCCCCGAACTCCTGCGCCTACTGTTCCCGGTAAGCCTCCTGCCCATTCCAATCCTGTCATTTTGTTTTTAAAGGAAAATTCAATGAGATCATCAAAATATTCTCCAGCAAAAGATTCAATAAGTCCTTCTTCAATAATATTTAGATGTTTTGTGTCATTTTTGCGGCAAATGTGGATGACTGCCCCATCAAAATACTCATCCGAAACCAGCATATTTGAACCAAGTCCCGCAACTAAATACTTTGAAATATGATTTTTTTGAATAAATTCAAATGCTTCTAAAATATCGTCTTTGCTTTGACACTCAAGCACATACTTTGCAGCACCACCAATTCGATACCACAAAATTTCAGAAAGTGATAAATCAGTGTAAACAGTCATAAGGCTATAAAAGCATTGTATTACCAAATGCTCTGATATGTATTGTACCGTGGTATAAAACGTAAATCAACCGAAGTGTAAAAAAATTGTGCGACGCAATAAGGTGGTGGGGTAGAGGATTATCGTTCGACGCGGCCGGTGAATGTGGATTTGGCAAGCATTCCATCAACGATATTTCTTGGAACTGGCTCGTAGTGTGAGGGTTCCATATATGAGTGCGCTCTCCCTTGAGTCATCGATCGCAATGTTGTTTCGTAACCTGACAATTCAGAGAGAGGAACCATTCCTAAAATTACTGTTGCTTTCCCTCTTTCTTCAGTTCCTGAAATTTGTCCTCTTTTTGAAGACAAATCACCGATAACATCTCCCATAAATTCTGAAGGAGTCGTTACTTCGACTTTCATGATTGGTTCTAACAGTTCAATTTCTGCTTTTTTAGTTGAGGCTTGTAGTGCTTGAGAAGCAGCAATTTTGAATGCAATATCTGAAGAATCTACATCATGATACGATCCATCATAAAGCGTTACTTTCATATCTACCATTGGATATCCAAGAAGGATTCCATTTTCCATTGTTTCTTTGACTCCTTTTTGTACAGAACTTATAAATTCTGCTGGAATTGCTCCTCCTTTAATTGCATCAACGAATTCAAATCCCTCTCCTCGACCCATTGGCTCAACACGCAAATAACAATGCCCGTACTGTCCACGTCCTCCGGACTGCTTGATGTATTTTCCTTCCGCTTCGGCCGTTGCTTTTACTGTTTCTTTGTATGCTACTTGTGGAGCTCCGACATTTGCTTCAACACCAAAGTCTGATTTCATCGTATTTACTTTTACTTCTAGCTGCAACTCCCCTACTCCAGAAATAATAGTTTGTCCTGTCTCATGATTTACTTTTACCTGGAATGTCGGATCTTCATCCATAAGCCGCTTTAGTGCAAACCCAAGTTTTTCTTGATCAGATTTGGTTTTTGGCTCAATAGCAAGTGAAATAACAGGTTCTGGGAACGTAATTCTCTCAAGTACTATTGGTTTTGCTTCATCACACAATGTATCTCCAGTTCCAGTGTCTTTCAGTCCAACAACAGCTACTATTTCTCCTGCATATGCTTCTTTTATTTCTTCCCGTTGATTTGAATGCATGAGCAACAGTCGTCCTACTCGTTCTTTCAAATTTTTGTTTGAGTTATAAATGTATGAACCAGCTTGGATAACTCCTGAATATACACGGAAATACGTCAATTTTCCGACATGGGGATCATTTTGAATTTTGAATGCAAGTCCAGTCATGGCCTCATCAATCACGAGCTTTCGAAACTCTTCTTCTTTTGTTTTTGGATTGATTCCTTTAATCTTTTCTAAGTCTTGAGGAGATGGGAGATAATCTATAACTGCATCTAACAGTGGTTGTACACCTTTATGACGAAGTGATGATCCTGCGTAAATTGGCACTAGTTTGTAACCAATGACTGCTGCTCGAAGTGCACTTTTAAGCTCTTCAAAAGAAATTTCTTCCCCCGCTAAATATTTTTCTGTTAGTTTATCATCTGTTTCTGCAATTTTTTCAACGAGTTTATTGCGATACTTTTCAACTTGAGCTTTCATGTCCTCTGGTATTTCATCTGATACATCATATTTTGCCCCTAATTCGTCTCCACCCCATGTATATGATTTCCGAGATAATAAATCGACGATTCCGACAAATGTGTTTTCGCTTCCAATGGGAAGTACCATGATTGCTGGATTGGCACCGAGTCTGTCTTCAATAGACTTAATAGTTGCAAAAAAATCAGCTCCTAATTTATCCATTTTATTTACAAAACAAAGCCGAGGAACATTATATTTATCGGCTTGTCTCCACACAGTCTCTGATTGGGACTGTACACCTTCTTCTGCATCAAGTACTGTTATTCCCCCATCAAGTACACGGAGAGAGCGTTCTACTTCTGCAGTGAAGTCTACGTGTCCAGGAGTATCAATGATGTTAATACGAAATGGATCACCTTTGTTGACTGAGTGAACCCAAAATGCAGTTGTTGCAGCAGATACAATAGTAATACCACGTTTTCGTTCCTCCTCCATCCAGTCCATAACAGTATTTCCTTCATCAATGTCTCCAATTTTATACGTACGACCTGTGTAGAAAAGGATTCGTTCTGTTGTTGTGGTTTTACCGGCATCAATATGCGCGATAATACCAATGTTTCTAATTTTTCGTGGATCTAAAATTCTTTCTTTGTCCGCCATAAAAAAAATTCCCCCGTTTAGGAATTATGAGTTAGTATACCATATCCTTCAGAGTAATTCTAGAGGAAGAGAAAAATGAAAATTCAAATATATGATAAAATTTGATCAATGGAACATTCACCTCTCGAGTTTCAAACTGAAAATCATTTTGAAACAAGAATTAGGCATTATCAAGATCGTGCTGAAAAATTATTAAACACATACGGTAAAGATTTCAATGAATTTACCGAAGGGGAAAATAATTTAGTAACTATTGGTGATGAAATGATAAGAAACTATCAATCAACAGGATACAATATATTAAAAAAAACAAAAGACATGCCTTTAAGAACAAAGAAGCCACTTATTTTTTATGGTATGAATATCTTAATAAACGAACAAGACTTACAGAACCTGATGCGATTGAAGGAAGCTATGTTGTTCCAGATATTCGTGCAACAGCGAGTTTAAGTAATAGCCTATCAAACTTAGGGTTTATGCAGCAGGCTACAGCTAATGTTCTAGCAAATAACAAATCTCAACTAATAATTCTACGTCAAGAAACGGGTTTTGATAAACCTTGGAAACAGACAACAATTGAAGCTAATAAAGATTTAGTAGACTACTTAGTAACTAAAGACGTTTTACCCTGAGGAGATACTAAAGGAGGATCTGAAAAAGGATTATACCTTTTATAACTGACATATCCCTCTGGAGAGTAGAGTAAGGCTCCTTCTTTTATACTTTTGTCGATGTCAAATTCTTGCGTAACATATTCACCTTCACGCCCTGTTGAACCGAGAGCAAATTTTTTTATACCTTTTTTCGACTCTGGGGGATCTTCTGAACCAGCAACTTCACCTTTTTTTCCTAAAACAATAAAATATGTGCCATCTTTTCCATATACTGCAGGATCTAATTCAATAGGACCTGGGGGGAGACCAATAACTGCTACTAAGTAGGCTCCCAGTTCTTCTCCACGTTGTGTAGCACGAACAATATACTTTTCTCTCATTTGTCTGTTATGATCTTCAACTGGATAATTTATTTCTTTTGCAGGTATCATTGTCGAAATAATTGACCAAATAGTAACATATTTTATGAGTATATTCCATATTTAGAAAATGTGTTACAATACCGCTTATGAATAAAATGCTTGTTTTCTTAGGAATTGTAGTACTCGCAGTTGTAGGAATTTTATTTGCAATTAATTCTTCAAATAATCCATCAACTTCCAGTTCTGAACCTACTCCTGCATTTGAATCATATGGAACTACATCAACTCCCAATTCATCTCCATCTTCGACTCCAGGAACTGAAACTGGTATAATGAGTGACGAAACTATGACTGAGGAAAAAGCCAATACGGCAACAATCAAAACTGATAAAGGAGATATTTCTATCGAATTTTATTCAAAAGATTCTCCCAAGACCGTTGCAAATTTTGCAAAGCTTGCACGTTCTGGATTCTATGATGGAATAAAGTTTCATCGAATCATTGATGATTTTATGGTACAAGGGGGAGACCCAAAATCAAAAACAGATGACAAATCTACATGGGGTACAGGTGGACCAGGGTATACATTTGAAGATGAATTCAACAATCACAAATTGGTTCGAGGTTCACTTGCTATGGCCAACAGCGGGCCTGATACTAATGGGAGCCAGTTTTTTATCGTAACAACCAAAGAAACCCCCTGGCTTGATGGCAAACATACGAATTTTGGATTTGTAACAAAAGGCATGGATGTAGTAGACAAATTAGTAATTGGTGACAAAATCCTCGGAATAACGGTCGAGTAACTACTTAGTAGAGAATAAATAAATATCAATATAATTTGCTGCTTCTTCTTGGGTTGTTCTTCCCCGAAGTTCAAAAATAATTGGCCAATCTCTTCCCGGATCTAACAACTGCGAACTTCCATGAACACTCATTGAGCGAAGGGTATCTTTTCCATTTAAGCCAGCTACTGCATAACTTGCAACCAGTCCATAAAGGCCATCAGGCATTGTAAGTTTTTCCTGACTATAAACCAAATAAGGGATTATACGATCAGTTATCGGCACTTGTGTTAAAACATCTTGAATTTGCTCTCTATTCTGTGAACTCATAAGATCAAGTGAAATTGGTCTTTTACTTGGAGGAATCCACTTACGAGTTTCTGGATTAAGTGTCAAACGAATCGCAATAGGCACCCCTTGGTTTGTGAATCGTAAATTAGGATTAGCAATTGGCTCATCATTTATCCGGACTGCGCTTTCTACTAATTCATTCCCAGTTAATTGTTTACCGCCTGGAAGATATAAACGTCCTATTCCCCCACCTTTTTTAAACAGTTTTGGCTGTGCACCATAATTTACAAACCGAGTAGGAATTACAAGTCCTGAAGAATTTTCTTCAAAACTTTCGATTCCATTTTCAAGAGCAAATTGATCAATGTCTTCTGAAAGATCTTCAAATTCACTAAAAACCTGTCCTACTCTACTTCGTGGGCTACCTCGAAGACTCAGAATTTGTTCGTGAGGTATTTGTCTTAAAAAAGCAACTGCTTCTCTAGGTAAATGAAGTCTTACTGTAGATTCTCCTGGACGATCATTTCTTGCCGAAGGAATAAAAAGATCTTCTGTAAGCACTAAATCAGGGCTTACCCATAGTTTTTTTTCAGGATTAAGAGTGTTCTCGACTTCTGTAAATCTTTTTGCAGGAGTTAATTCACTATGCACCATAAGAAAGCATTATAACTAATTGAAGCTGAAATATCAACCTATAGTAGTGTCTACCAACGAAAATGGGAGAATGCGCGGTTTGCTTCTGCTGTTCGAAGTATTGAATCACGTTTTTTAATTGCATCACCAAGATTTTTGCTTGCATCAAGTATTTCTTGTGCTAATTTTTGTTCAAATAAATGAAAGTCTTTGCTTGATCGTTTGCGTGCTGCATCAATAACCCAATTTATCGCCAGTGCAACTTTTCTATCTCCACGAACTTCTGTTGGAACTTGATATGAAGCTCCTCCAACCCGTCGTGCTTTTACTTCTACTTTTGGACCTACATTTTGAAGTGCTCGTTCAAAAACTGAAAGTGGATCATCTGTTTTTTCTTTTTCTGCAATAATATCAAGCGCTTTATATACTAAGTTTTGAGCAACTGTCTTTTTGCCATCTTGCATGATCTTATTTACTAACTTTGTAATAAGCTTACTGCTGTGAATTGGATCTCCTGTAACTTGTCGTTTTACTGTTTTTGCGTGTCTCATATCGTTATTTGGCCGGTGCAGCAGGTGCAGCTACTTTTGGAGCAGCCGTTGCGCCTTCCCCACTATTCTTTGTTCCATATTTACTTCGCGAGCTTTTCCTGTTTTCGACTCCCATCAAATCATATTTTCCTCGGACAATGTGATATTTTACTCCTGGTAAATCCTTTACACGTCCTCCACGAACAAGCACAATTCCGTGTTCTGACAACGAATGTCCAACTCCTTGAATGTAAGCGGTAACTTCCATTCGGTTTGATAACTTAACACGAGCTACTTTTCGAAGAGCTGAATTTGGTTTTTTCGGAGTCATTGTTTTGACAAGTGTTACTACTCCCCTCTTTTGTGGAGCTGTAACATTGGTATAAACTCTATCTTTTGCATTAAAAAGTCTTCTCATTGCAAGTGAACGAGTCTTTTTTGTCTTCCGAGTTCTTCCTTTTTTGACTAGTTGGTTTAGTGTTGGCATATGTAGAGGGTATTATACCGTATCAACAGGCTTTCCTTCAACTGGTATAAGTCGACCAATGATAACGTTTTCTTTGAGCCCTATTAGGAAATCTTCTCTTCCCTCAAGTGCAGCCTCGGTCAACACCTTGGTTGTTTCTTGGAATGATGATGCTGAAAGCCATGAATCTGAGAAAAGTGAAGCTTTTGTTATACCTAAAATAACTTGTCGTGCTGTTGCTGGTTCAGCCCCTTGAGATAACATTTCTGCATTTATCTCCTCAAATCGAGTCTTTGTGATAAAGTCTCCAGGAATAAGTGCTGTATCACCAACTGTTTCAACAACTACTTTATCAGACATTTTGCGTACAATTACCTCAAAATGTTTATCATTGATGACTATTCCTTGTGATTCATACACTTTTTGAGCTTCAGTTATAATATATCGTTGAGACTGTTCAAGGCCTTCAACTTTCAAAACTTCCTTTGGATCTAAGTATCCTTGAGCCAATGGGGTTCCTGCTGATATTTCATCTCCATCAGTTACTGCAAGTGTTGAAGCTAATGGCACAAAGTATTCACGTTCTTCAACTGGTTTGATTTTTGTGCTTTTTACTTTAATAACATACCCTTCGTCAGTTGTCTCAATTCTAACTTTTCCGGTAATTTCAGAAAGAGGAGAAAGATTTTTAGGTGTTCTCATTTCAAACAGTTCCTCAACGCGAGGCAATCCTTGTGTTACGTCTGACATAACAACTCCTCCGAAATGTCTAACACGCATTGTCAACTGAGTTCCTGGTTCTCCAATAGATTGTGCTGCGATTACTCCAACAGGGACTCCAAGATTTACATTTTGTCGTGTTGAGAAATCCCATCCATAACACTTTACACAAACTCCGTACGGTAATTTACACTTTAATGCAGATCGAACTATGAGTTCTTTTACTTCGTGCTCTTCCAAAAGTGCCACCTTTTCTTCTGTTATCTCTTCACCTTCATCGATGAGAGCTTTTTTATTTTTCTTTGAAACAACTTTTACAGCAACAAATCGTCCTAAAATTCGTTGATAAAAGGGAATTGTTCTATCTTTTTCATCACTTTGGAGAAGGATTCCTTCTGTTGTTCCACAATCTTGTTCTGTCATAATAACATCATGAGATACGTCTACCAAGCGGCGTGTTAAGTATCCTGCATTTGCTGTTTTGAGTGCTGAATCAGTCAATCCTTTTCGAGAACCTCGAGCGGATGCTACATATTCAAAGATTGATAACCCTTCTCTAAAGTTTGACTTAATCGGAAGTTCAACGATTTTACCGAGTGGATCCAAAATAAGTCCTCTCATAGCTGACAACTGCTTGAGCTGTTCTTTTCCTGCTCGAGCTCCTTCTGAATCAATAGTAATTTTTATTACGTTGGTAGCCTTAAGAGCATTCCACGTTAAATCTGCAATCTCATCTGTTGCTTTAAGCCAAACATCATTAGCCAATCTTTTTTTCTCGTCCAATGTAATAAGTCCTTCTTGATATTCCTGATCGATGTGTGTGATTTTTTTCTCAGCAGTTTGGATGATTGCATCTTTTTCTGGAACCATTTGATTATCAAATACTGAAATACTAATTCCTGATATAGTTGCACCATAAAACCCAAGAGACTTAATGTTATCAATAAGACTTACAACCTCTTCAGATTTACAAATTGTTATTGCCTTTGTAACAATTCTTTTAATTCCTGATGCTTTTATAGATTCATTGATAAAACCTAATATTGGTGGAAGTTTTTCATTAAACATTAATCTTCCACAGGTTGTTTCAATAATTTCATTGTTTACTCTGACCTTAATTGGTTCTCTCAATTTTATAATTTCAGCATTTAAGCCTAATAATGCTTCATTATTATTAACAAATATTGGTAATTCTTCTTTTCGAGATTCTTCATCAATTGTTGTCATGAAATAAATACCCAATGCCATTTCTTTGTTAGGAAGGGTTATTGGTGATCCATCAGCAGGTTTGAGCAAATTGTTTTTTGGCATCATGAGTTCTATTGCTTCTTCTTGTGCTTTTTTAGAGAGTGGTATATGAACAGCCATCTGGTCTCCGTCAAAGTCAGCATTGTATCCACTACATACACATGGATGAAGTTGAATTGCTGCTCCCTCAATAAGTACAGGGAAGAATGCTTGAATACCAAGTTTGTGAAGTGTTGGTGCTCTATTTAAAAGCACTGGATGGTTTTTTGTAATTTCTTCTAAGATATCAAATACTTCTGGTGGTCTTTTTTCAATAAACCGTTTTGCACTTTTAATATTTGGAGCAAATCCTCGGACTATTACTTCTCGAAGTACAAATGGCTTAAACATTTCGAGTGCCATTTCTTTTGGAAGTCCACACTCGTATAAATTAAGCTGTGGTCCGACTACGATTACTGATCGACCTGAGTAATCTACCCGTTTTCCGAGTAAATTTTGTCTAAATCGACCTTGTTTTCCTCGCAACATGTCTGATAAAGATCTCAAAGGAGACGCGACAGTTTGACTTGATCTTTGAGATGCATCAATGAGTGCATCAACTGATTCTTGAAGCATTCTTTTTTCATTTCTTAGGATAATCTCAGGAGCACCAAGAGAGATCAAATGTCTGAGTCTATTATTTCGGTTGATAACACGTCTATACAAATCATTCAAATCTGATGTTGCAAATCGTCCTCCAACGAGTTGAACCATAGGACGCAAATCTGGGGGAATTACTGGCAATACTGTTAAAACCATTGAAGAAGGAATAATTCCGGCTTTCCTGCTTGATTCAAGCAGTCTTAATCGTTTTACAATCTTTAAGTACTTTGCTCCAGATGATTTTTCAGCCTCTGCTCGAAGAAGACCGATCAACATTGATAAATCAAGCCTCTCCAAAATTTCGAGTATTGCTTCGGCTCCAGTTTTTATGGTGAAAAATACTGGTATCTCGTACTCTAAAATCTTGAAATATTCATCTTCAGACAAAACACTTCCAACTTTCAAGCTTTTGATGAGTCGAACCAATGCGTCAGTTATTTCATCAAGCTTTTTGCTTTCAGACTCAAATCGCTCGGTAAGTCTGGCCATTTTTTGTCGTTTCAAAAGCTCTAATTCTTCAAAAATAAGATCTTTTCGCTCTTTGTTAGAAGAATTTCCCTTTGCATCGACTTTTTTATCCTTTATTTCTTCATCAAGTTTTGCTTCCTCAAGTTTTTGTGATTCTTTTTGAAGATCTCGTCTTTTCTCAACAGTTTCAGCAAACGTTTCCAAAGCTTCCTTTTTCTTATCCTCATCAACGCCAATAATTAAGTATGATGCGTAGTAAATAACCGATTCTAGATTCTTTTGAGAAATATCCAAAAGCAACGATAACGGAGAAGAGGATCCTTTGAAAAACCAAACATGAGAAACAGGAGCAGCAAGGGTAATATGACCCATTCGCTCACGTCGGACACGTGAAAGGGTAACTTCTACTCCGCATTTATCGCAAATAATTCCTCGATATCGTATCCGTTTGTATTTTCCACAATAACATTCCCAATCTTTGGTTGGACCAAAAATTCGCTCATCGAAAAGACCATCTTTTTCTGGTCGAAGAGTCCGATAATTAATGGTTTCAGGCTTTGTAACCTCTCCATATGACCATGAAAGGATATCGTCTTTGCTGGCGAGCAACAACTTCAGTGATTTGAAATCTAGAATTGTTGGATCTTTTAATTTTTTACCGTTATTCATTTGCTATTGCCTCCTTAACAGCTGGTGTTTCAGCACTTAATTCTGCTGGAGGCAGAACCGCTTCACCTTCAAGCACAACTTGTAATTCTTTTGCTGCTAATTCTGTTTTTTCTACTTCTTTCTCTGCTGTTGGATTTTCTGGTTCTGGCAAATCAGCATATACTGTTGCTCCAACTGGTATAACATTCAACCCAATTGCTTGTAATTCTTTGATCAGGACCTTGAATGACTCAGGAACTTTAGGTGTTGGAATATCGGTACCTTTTACAATTGCTTCAAAAGCTTTTGATCGACCAACCACATCATCTGATTTAATTGTTAACATTTCCTGTAAAATATAGCGTGCTCTATGTGCTTCGAGAGCCCAAACTTCCATTTCTCCAAGTCTCTGGCCTCCCATTTGTGCTTTTCCACCAAGCGGCTGTTGTGTAACAAGAGAGTATGGCCCTGTTGATCGTGCGTGAGTTTTGTCTTCAACCATGTGGATCAACTTCATGATGTATTCAATTCCAACAACTACTGGATGTTCGTATGCTTTTCCTGTTCTTCCATCAAAAAGCCTTGCTTTTCCATTTTCTGGAAGTCCAGCTTCTCTCAGCAAATCTACAATGCGGTCTTCTGGAATATCTTCAAAAACAGGGACTGCAACTTTTGTTCGAAGTTTATCAGCTGCCCATCCTAAATGAGCTTCAAGTAACTGTCCTAAATTCATACGAGCAAGTACTGAAATTGGGGAAATAACAATATCGACTGGTGTTCCATCTTCAAGATATGGCATATCAGCAGCTGGTAAGATTTTTGAGATAACTCCTTTATTTCCATGTCGGCCTGCCAATTTATCTCCTACAACAACATGTCTAAATTGTGCTACTTCAACAATAATTTTACGAAGTGATCCAGGCTCCAATTCGTCACCCTTTTTGCGATCTAATACTTGAACACTAATAACAGTACCTCTTTCTCCATGAGGCATTCGAAGCGATGTATCTCGTACTTCTCGTGCTTGTTCTCCGAAAATTGCTCGAAGAAGTCGTTCTTCAGCTGTTAGTTCGGTCTCACCTTTTGGTGCGATTTTTCCAACCAAAATATCTCCAGGAGATACTTCAGATCCCACAACAACCACTCCATCTTCATCCAAGTTTGCCAAGTCTTCTTCTGAAACATTTGGGATATCTCGAGTTGTTTCCTCTGGACCCAATTTCGTTTCAACAACTGAAGCTTCATATCTCTCAATATGAATTGATGACAAAACATCTTCTTTTACCAGTCTGTCTGAGATAACAATTGCGTCTTCATATCCTAATCCATCAAACGATGCATATGCAATAAAGAGGTTCTGACCTAACGCTAATTCTCCTTTTTGTGCCGCTGGTCCGTCGATCAAAACGTCGCCTTTTTTAACAATTTGACCCGTAGTAACGATTACTTTTTGAGTATAAGATGTTGCCTGAGATGTTCGTCTGAATGCCTCAAGAGTATATGATTTCTTTTCTCCAGTTTTACTCGTTACTACAACTAATTGCGCATCAACATAAGTAACTTCTCCATCAAAAGGCGCTTTAACTACTCGTCCCATAACCTCTGCCACTACTTGTTCCATACCTGTTCCAACAACTGGGCTTTGAGGTTTTACTAATGGAACTGCTTGACACTGCATGTGGGTTCCCATCAAGGCTCTATTTGCTTCATCATGGGATACAAAAGGAATAAGTGATGCTGCTGTACCTACTACTTGTCGTGGAATAACGTCAATAAGATCAATTTTTTCTCGCTCTACTTCAATAAATTCTCCCCCATATCGTGCAGGCACGCGTTCTGCTCTTAACATTTCGTCATGCAATGATCCAGCATGTGTAATATAGTTTTTTTGTTCATCATCGGCTGAAATATAGACAATTTCATCTGTTGCCCGAGCAATTGTCTCTTTTCCTCGAGTTTCTTTAACAACTCGTCGATATGGTGCTTCTAAAAATCCGTATTGGTTCACACGAGAATACAGCGCCATATACGTAACAAGTCCAATATTTGGTCCTTCAGGACTTCTAATTGGGCAAATTCTTGAATATTGAGAGGAATTAATGTCTCGAATTGAAAATGTTGCACGCTCTCTTGAAATTCCGCCTGTTCCCATGACAGTCAATCGATTCAAATTATCAATTTCAGAAAGTGGATTTGTTTGATCTAAGATAGTTGAAAGTTGGGAGGTTCTGAAAAATTCATTAATTGAGGCCATAATTGGTCGCGCATTAATAAGATTTGATACTGCAATATCAGGTGTTTCAGGAGCAATCAAGCTCATCCTCTCTTTAATGCTTCTTTCGAGTCGAAGCACACCAACTCGAAATGCAGTAGTAGCAACGAGTTCTCCAACACAGCGAACTCGGCGATTTGCGAGTGAATCAATATCATCAACTACTCCTTGACCACTTGAAAGCATTATTAAATAGTTAATTGCACCAATAATATCTTCCATTGTCAAAACATGCTCTTCAGAAGGAGCAAATCCCTGGCTTTGCTCAAGCTTTTTATTTACTTTGTATCTTCCGACTGTTCCAAGATCATATCGTCTGTTGTTAAAAAATGTGTCGTGGAAGTTTTCAATAACTTTTTCTAAAACTACTGGTTCTCCAGGATGCATTTTCTTAAATATCTCAACAACTGCTTCTGTGGAATTTCCGGTTTCGTCTTTTTCAAGTGTTTTTTCTATAAAGGGAGCGTCTGATTGGAACTTTTCTTTAATTTGATCATTTGTGGAGATACCGATGGCTCTTAAAAATGTCGTCGCCAAGAATTTTCGTCGTCGATCAATCTTAACGGTAATAGTATCGTGGCGGGTCGTTGAAAATTCAAGCCAGCTTCCGTGAATAGGTCGAATTTCAGCTGTATAGAGAGTTTTTCCAGTAACAGGATCTTGAAATGCAGTAAAGAAAACTCCAGGAGACCTTACCAATTGATTTACAACTGCTCGCTCTATACCATTTACAATAAAAGTTCCCCGCTGCGTCATTTGAGGAATGTCTCCTAAGAAAACTTCTGCTGTTTGTGATTCTTGTGTCCTTTTATTTAATAGTGTCGCTTTTACATAAAGTGGAGCATCAAAGGTCAAACCTTTTGCAATTGCGAGTTCTGGAGTATTTGATGGTTTTCCGATTCTGTAGCTTGAGAGAGAAAGACTCCAATTTTTTTCTGTAAAGTCTTCAATAGGAGATATTTCCTGTAAAACTTCTCCAATACCAACTTCTTGGAACCATTGGTATGATTCCTTTTGTACTGCAAGAAGGTCAAGTTTTGGTAAAACTGAGTAGGACTTTCCCCAGTTAATTCGAGTATAGTCGTCTATTTGTTTCTTTTGCATTTGAGAGTAGTTCTCAGAAAATGTATTTTATACAACAAAAAATAAGTGGTGTATCCACCCTTAATTTCTTTTCGAGTATTATGATGTATATCACAAGGCTAAAACTTTGTCAATAAGGAAACCTAAAATGAAGCTGGCAATTTCATGCTATAATCTATAGTATGCTAACTGCTAAAAAGATTGTTGATACTTACATATCCTTTTTTGAAAAACGAGGACACAAGAAAATTGCTAACTCACCTCTTATTCCGCAAAACGACCCAACAACACTTTTTATCAATTCAGGGATGCAGCCATTAGTGCCATACCTTCTAGTAGAAACACACCCTGAAGGAAAACGATTAGTAAATGTTCAAAATTGCTTTCGAGCACAAGACATTGAAGAAATAGGAGATAACAGACACACAACCTTTTTTAGAATGCTTGGCAATTGGTCTTTAGGTGATTACTTTAAAAAAGAACAGCTTCCCTGGCTTTTTGAATTTCTTACCTCTGAACTGGGTCTTGATCCACAAAACTTATATGTAACCGTTTTTGAGGGAGATAAACAAGTGCCAAAAGACAAAGAATCTATTGAAATTTGGAAGGACATTTTTTCAAAAGTAGGAATAGATGCAAAGGAGGGAGAACGAATTTTGACCTATGGTTTTGATAAGAACTGGTGGTCACGTGCTGGAACTCCAGACAAAATGCCTGCAGAAGAACCAGGAGGACCATCGAGTGAAGTTTTTTATGACTTCCAAACTGAGCATAATCCACAATTCGGAGAAAAATGTCATGTGAATTGCGATTGCGGTAGATACGTAGAAATTGGTAACTCTGTTTTTATGCAATATAAAAAAGAAGCTGATGGGACACTTTCTAAACTTTCGAAACCAAATGTGGATTTTGGGGGAGGATTGGAGCGATTACTTGCAGCAGTAGAACATAACCCAGATGTCTTTCAAACGAGTCTTTTCTTTCCAATTATCACAGCGATTGAAAAAACAACTGAAAAAACTTATAAAGACCATGCACAACAAATGCGTATTATTACTGACCATTTCTTGGGCGCGTCGTTTATGGCTTCAAATGGAATAAAACCATCAAATAAAGAACAAGGATATATTTTAAGAAGATTAATAAGACGGGGTTTGGACAATGTTTATGAATTGAAAGGTAAAAAAATTGAATCAATTCTTGAATCCATTGTGAATCAATACCAAGAAACAGATCCCGAGTTGAAAGATCAATTTGAGACAATTAAACATACTATTTTAGAAGAACAAGAAGGCTATGAGAGAACGCTTAAAAATGCACAGGAGTACATTGTTAAAAAACTAAAGCTTGTAGGAGATGAACTCATGGGAGTTGTTGAGATTACACCAGATGATGCATTTATTTTATACACAACATATGGGTTATCACCTACACAAATAAAAAGCTTAGGATACATATTTGGCGAACAAGCGTTTGCTGAAAAAATGAAAGAGCATAAAGCGCTATCTCGTTCTGGGGCAGGGCAGAAATTTCGTGGAGGATTAGCTGATCACAGTGAAAAAACAATTATGGGACACACAGCAACACACTTACTTCATCAAGCTCTCCGTGATATATTTGGCAAACAATTGCACCAAACAGGATCAAACATTACAGTAGAACGCCTCAGATTTGATTTTAACTTTGATACTAAACTTACTGACGAAGAGGTTAAAAAACTTGAAGAAGCAGTAAACGAAAAAATAAAAGAAAATATACCCGTTCATTTTGAAATGATCCCAACATCGCAAGCACAGCAAATGGGGGCAATCGGTCTTTTTATGGATACATATGCTGATAAATCAAAAATTTACTTTATTGGAGGAGATTCCAAGACTCCTCAAGAGGCTTATTCGATTGAATTTTGCGGAGGACCACACGTTGATTTTACAGGAAGCATAAAAAAGTTTAGAATTATAAAGCAAGAGAATATAGGACATGGCCAACGACGTATCTATGCAACTGTTGGAGATTAAATTTTCAATTTAAAATTTACAATTTTCATTGAATGTACACTTGCTCAATTTTTAAACATTGCAACATTTTGATTTGATTGAAAACTGAAAATTAAAAATTATTATGAAACTGCCCATACCATCATTTGGAAAAAAAGAAAATAAAGAATACTTTCTGTGTCTGCTTCTTCGTGAAGAAAAAGTTACAGCTGTTGTTTTAGAAGAAGTACGAGGAGTTATTAAAATTGTTGGCAAACGAGAGGAACATCTCAAAGGTTCTATTGAAGATGCCACCGTTGAAGAATGGATCGAAACATTTGATAAAGCAATATCAACGGCCGAGACCGCTCTTCCTCCTACTGTTGAATCTCATAAAACTCTTTTTGGAGTAAAAGAAAGCTGGGTTGAAATTGGAAAAATCAAAAAAGATTATCTCATAAAACTAAAAAAAGTGAGTGATGCACTTGATTTAGAACCGATAGGGTTTTTGGTATTAACAGAAGCAATCTCACATTTTCTCCACAAACACGAAGGCGCCCCTATTTCTGCAGTTTTTGTTGAAGTAGGGCAAAAAAAACTCAGCATTTCATTGGTAAAAGCTGGGAAAATTGTTGAAACCAGAACCTCGGAAATTGAAGTATCAGCTGCAACAACAACTGATTCAATGTTAAAACATTTTGAAACAGCTCAAGTTCTTCCTTCACGCATAATTCTTTCCCAAGAAGATAGAGATGAAAAAATGGTTCAAGAATTCATTGCTCATTCATGGAGCAAAAGTCTGCCATTTTTACACATGCCTCAAATAACTGCACTTCCCGAAAGTTTTGATGTAAAAGCAGTCGTTTTTGGTGCAGCATCCCAAATGGGGTTTGAAGTTCTCCAAGAACCAACCGTTCATACTGAAGAAACAGAATTGGAAGGTAAAAATGCAGAAGAATTAAAGACCACAGAAGAGACAGATGAAGATTTTGGTTTTTACGAAGATAAAGATGTCGCACTCGAAAAAAAACCAAAAAAAGTTCATATAGAAGAAGAGAATTTGGAGGAAGCTCCTGCTACTATTAAAATAAACAGCCATGAAAAACATGTTGGAAAAGATGACGCACGCGCCTATTACTCAGATGACTTGCAACTTCCTACTGAAGAACCAAAAAAAGCTTCAGCCCGTAATCCCCTGCAAGCATTCTCTCAATTTTTTATGATTTTTTCAAAAAACAAACCATCACTACCAATGAGAGGAAAGTTTATGATAATACCTCCAATACTTCTAGTATTGTGTATTTTGCTTTTCTTTTTATACACCCAAATGCTAAAAGCAACCATTACTATCTCAGTTGAACCAGAAGTCATCAATGAAACGCAGGACATCACTATTTCTAAAGATTCTAACAATAATTTCTCAGAACATATAGTAGGAGGAGAAGTTATATCCGCTGCGCAACAAGGAAGTGCATCAACACAAGCAACAGGGAAAAAAGAAACAGGAGAAAAAGCAAAAGGAACAGTCACGCTTTTTAGCCGACTAGCCCAAAGCAAAACGTTCCCAGCCGGAACTACTATTAAATCTTCAAATAGTATTGAATTTACTTTTGATAAAGAAGTAAGCGTTGCTTCTTCATCTGCTGACGCTAGCGCTTCTCCATCTACCGCAAAAGTTGCTGTTACAGCATCAGAAATCGGAAAAGAAGCCAACCTTCCTTCAGGTACCAAATTTACCGTTGGAAATTCTAATGCAGAAGATTTAGTCGCAAAAAATGATTCAGCGATGTCTGGTGGTTCTAAAAAAGAAATAACAGTAGTAGATAGATCTGACTTGGACACACTTGATGAAAAATTGCCAAAAGATCTAAAAGAAAAAGCACAAGCTGATATTGCCAAAAAGGTGAGTGGAGATTCAATACTTATTCCTGAAATGGTTTCAACCAAATTGTCAAAAAAAGATTATGACAAAAAAGTCGGAGATGAAGCAAAGACTGTTAAACTCGATGGGACAGTAACGTTTGAAGCACTGACTTATACAAAAGAAGATTTAACTGCTTATGCAAAAGAACTTATAAAAGATCGAGTATCAGAAGATCAATCAACATCAGATTCGGGAATTGATTTTTCACTCGACAAAGTAAAAGTTGAGGAAGGAGAAGCAAAAGGAACTCTAAAAATCAAAGCGCACCTCCTGCCAAAACTTGATAAAGAAAAAGTAACACAAGCAATAGCTGGCAAGTCATTTGAAAATGCAGAAAAAGTTATAACTAATCTCCCTCAAGTTTCAAAAAGCAGCGTACAGCTTTCTCCCAACCTTCCGTTCCTTCCTAAAATTCTTCCCCAAAAAGCCCAAAATATCACCGTGGTGATTAAAAATAATGAGTAAATATTACTA
>Ga0163150_10001661_pt1 | contig 36614 bp, 24 predicted proteins | sample OliLakLV19P2IB_FD_148628 | JGI IMG/M metagenome (GOLD analysis project Ga0163150, IMG submission 148628) | Freshwater microbial mat bacterial communities from Lake Vanda, McMurdo Dry Valleys, Antarctica - Oligotrophic Lake LV.19.P2.IB | ecosystem: Environmental > Aquatic > Freshwater > Lake >... | reverse complement strand
CCTCTAGATTGTCGATTGAGCGCGTTGATCAAAATGAGAACATCGATTGGCGAAAGAAAACGATCGCCATTGACATCGACAAACGTCGGGCTTCCCGGGGGCGGCGGACGATCCAATGGCGCGTTCCCTAACCGATTCAGCGCATTGATCACGACGAGGACATCGGTGGGCGAAAGAATTCCATCGTCATTTACGTCCAATGGCCAATGCTTGTTCTGCCATGGCGGTGCTGCGCGAACGACTTGAATTTCGATGGTTTCGCTGATCTTGTCGCTATTGGTTAGCGATTCGGCCGTTACCGTTACCGGAACCGTCTGAGCGTCCGAATAAAATAACGAAACACTTGATTTCAAAGCTAGCTTGCCATCGGCGACAATAAATCGATTGTCGCTTACCACGAAGCGATAGGTGTCTCCGACGTCCTGATCCGTGACCTTAATGGTACCGAATTCGAATCCGGCTATGAATTCTTCAACGAGTGGTTGACCTTCAAAAACCAAGGACACCGGCGGGTCGTTTCGATCGACGACGGCTATAACGTAGTCTCGCGTTAAATCGTGGAGTTGAATGCCATCTACCGAAATGGCAATAGAAATGTCGAGCGTTGGCGTCGCTTCAAAATCCAACGCGATATCCGGCGCAAGCGACAAGACGCCGTTGTTCAATACGAACAAACTAGATGGGCTCAATTCAATCGTGTTTGGCCCGCCATCGACATCGATGATCGTCACCGTCCCGATGGCGTACCCGAGTTCGTTCTCCGGAATGGAACTACCATCGAACTCGACCGATGTCGGTCGATCGTCGATACTATTTACGGTAATACTGAGTGAGACTTCTGAAGACCATGCCTTGCCATCGAATGCGCGGAAGGAAATCGTATCCACACCATTAAAGTTCGCATTGGGTGCATAGATGCCACCCGCTTCGATCGACCAATATAGAGAACCGTTTGTAGGCTGACCAACGACAAAGAAGACGAGCGGATCGTTGTCGACATCGGAAGCTACATTGGCAAAGAGCGATATGGCTAAACTCAGATCAAAATCTTCATCGACGACTTTGGTTGCCAGCGTGTTCAATACCGGTGCGTGATTTCCAGGCGAAGCTTTACTCGCCATGTTCACGTCGACGAACGCATTGCTATTGGGTAGCGGTATGCCCTGTGGCGGGGCCGTTGCACCGAACAATCGAACTTTGGCGATGCTGAAGCTAAGATTATCGATCACCGCTTTTCCGTCGGCATCCGTTACCGCGTATTGCTCGAAGGGCCCCAAATGTCCGTCGTCATCTCCATCGATATAGACGACCTGTTCGGCCAACGACGATTCAGAGGCCGATTCCCAGGTGCCCGACTGATTTACGTCGTCGTAGACAAAAATGTTCAATCCCGCCAAGAGCCGTCGATCCTCTAAGGAATCAAATGTAAGCTTACGAACTCGTTGGCGTCGCGTCATTTTCGAGCGACGGTTTGTAAAACTTGATTGAGAGGAGTTTCTTCGACGCATATTCTTCGACGGCTTAATCCAGACTCCGACACCATGGATGGAATTGTCCATGATCGCGAAATCCAACGATATCCTAACCTTGAGACGCCGCCGAAGGTAGTCTTTCCTGCAAGATTCCGGCAAGAAATCAGCCGGAACGGGCTCTGTTAGCCGGAATGCGTTAGCGTCCGGTTTCCCAGCAATTCGAGCGAACCGGTACTAACGCACTCCGGCTGATGAATTATCAGGCTAGATGCGGGTATCGAAGCGCGCCGAGGAACAAACTCTTTAGTCTGGCGGCCAGTTGGACATTTGGATAGCTGATGCATTTTTTGCTATAACAGGGAAGCTTCGCGACCGCTCCGCCTTTGATCTATACTTTCCACTTCATCTCACAAAAAACAGCCCCTCAAAAAAAGGTCCCATCATGGTGTTTGACGCGCACTCCTCAAATTTTTCGAGGCGTAAGCTTTTGGTCGGTGCCTCGGCGCTTGCCAGTCTGTCGCTTGAAAAGCAATCGGCTGAAGCGACTCTCTTGCAAGCTCCTCAAGGCTCGGTTCCTGCCGACTATCGGATCAGCAATCGACGAATTCGACAATCGGTGATGGGGTGGTGCTTTAAGCCGATGCCAGTCCCGGAACTCATCGATCATTGCGTCGAGATCGGAATCGAAGGGATCGAAGGAATTGATCACCAGTTCTACCCGGAAGCCCGTGCCAAGGGACTTAAAATTTCTTTGGTCAGCAGCCATGGCTTTGGCAAAGGCCCAACCGATACCAACCATCACGCGGAGTGTCTCGAAAAACTTACGACAAGTATCGATCGTGCGGTCGAGTTCCAATGCCCGAGCGTCATAACGTTTACCGGGATGCGAGTCCCGGAAATGCTGGATGCCACGGCCGAGAAGAATTGCCTGGACTGCTGGAAAAAAGTCATCGGGCATGCCGAAAAGAACAAAATCACCCTTGTTATCGAACATCTGAATTCTCGCGACAGTTCGCATCCGATGAAAGGACATCCTGGATACTTTGGCGACGATGTCGATCGCTGTTTCGATTTAGTCAAACGTATGGACTCGCCCTACTTCAAATTGCTGTTCGATATTTATCATGTCCAAATTATGAATGGCGACGTGATTCGCCGCATCCAAAACAATCATTCGCTCATCGGTCATTACCATACTGCCGGTAATCCAGGACGCGCCGAAATGGATGAGACACAGGAGATTAACTATCCGCCGATTTTGCAAGCCATCCTCGCGACCGGTTATAAAGGCTTCGTGGCACAAGAGTTTATTCCTACATGGAGCGACACTGTTCAATCGCTGCGGCATGGTGCCATGGTGATGGACGTATAGCTTTCGCGATTACTGTACTACGCATTTTAGGGGCGCGTCTTTAGCGCATCAGAAAATGGATCCATCCCGCGACGATTCCTCTCAAAAACTGACGGTGATTCTCTATCGCAATGGTATGCAAATCCATTCTTGTCGACTTGACGACAAGCTCTTGATTGGACGACGCGAAGTTTACGAACCGCCGCCGCCGGCGGTTGTTACGGCAAAGTCGGGTGAACAAAAGCTGGTTGCCTCAGACCATGATTTTGCGGCCATGCCGCGTACTTTTGTTAAATTGGAAAAGCAACCAGGCCACCAGATTTGTGTTTCGAATCTTCATAAGGCGAATACGTTCACGATTGAAGGGATGGGAGTTGTCGCGGTAAATCAATCGGTACTTGCTGCCATTCCATGCAATCTAAATCTTCCTGGCGGATTCTCGATCACCGTTATCGGCGAACTAGCAAGAGCCAAGGAATTACCGCAGGACCTCGAAGGAATAAGCCTTCGTTCTCGTCCCCGCGTTCCTTTTAAAGATTCAGATTCGCATGATTCAATTCGATCGTTGTCCCTTTCAGGAACTGGTTCGAGCGTCGGAAAATCGATCCTCGGTTCGTTGCTGGGCGATTCATCGAATACCGTCTCGATAGGGGCTTCCGATTTTCTCGACATCCTCGACTTCGTTGTGGCATCGGCTCAGAAACCAGCAACCTCCAATGAGTTCTATCAAGGTATTGCCGAAGCGGTCAATCGATTGGTCGGGATGGACCGAGCAGAAGTCCTCTTTTGGGACGGTAAAGCTTGGGATCGGTCGGAAGATCGAATGCACATTACGGTATTGCGGGCTGACATTGAAGCTCGCGCTCCTTCGTCGTCACTTCTCAATCGCGTCCTATCGTCCAAGCAAATCGTCGTCTACCCCGAGGACATGGCGAACTTTAACTCGGAAAGTGTACGGAAGATTGTCGCCGCGATCGCATGTCCTATTTTGGACGAAAAGGAGGAACTTATCGGTGTCCTCTATGCCGATCGAGCGTCAAGTACCGGTGAATCGAAAGGACGCATTTCCGGAATCGAGGAGAAGTTGATCGAGATCCTTACCAACGCCATCGCGACTGGCATGGCCAAAACAAAGCGTGAATCGCTGGTGACCACCTACCAACAATTTTTTTCGTCCAAAGTCGTCGAAGCGATTCAACAAAACCCGAAACTCTTGACGGGAGAAATTTGCGATGTAAGTGTTCTTTTTTGCGATATTCGCGGCTTCAGTCGGATAACCGAACGGATCGGGCCAGCCGCCGCGATGCTGTGGATTCAAGATACCCTTTCGGAGCTTTCCGATCGTGTCCTGGGTCTGGAAGGCGTCTTGGTCGACTACGTTGGCGATGCTTTGTTCGCCATGTGGGGAGCTCCTGACAATCAACCACACCACGCGCTTGCCTCGGCCTTTGCGGCGAACAAAATGATGTCGCTCTCGCTCAACCTTTCTGAAAGATGGCGGAAGTCGATTCCAGAAGGATTTGAATTCGGAATCGGGCTTTGCACAGGGCCAGCTCAAGTTGGCAACGTTGGCTCGAAGCAGAAATTCAAATACGGTCCGATGGGAAGTACCGTCAATCTTGGAAGTCGAATTCAAGGCTTAACATCGCAATGGCGCGTTCAGACAATGATGAATGAAGAAACAGCCGTTCGACTTCCAGCCGACGTGCCTAAGCGGCGTTTATGTCAAGCCAAGGTTAAGGGGATGGACGGAAGCGTCACTTTGTATGAGCTCGTTGCCGAACAAGATTATCCGCTTGAAGAGCTTCGAAAAGAATATGAACAGGCACTTGCACACTTTGAAAGCGGAGAGCATCGAGAGTCGGCTCGCGGCTTCGGCGACCTTGTGAAACGCTACCCCAAAGATGGACCATCGATCGTGATGCTCGTCCGCGCCGTCCAGGAAGTTGCCAATCCAAGCGAAAAATTCGATCCCATCTGGGTAGCGACAAGTAAGTAGGGGTGATGGACGAGTGGCGTGAAGAGTCTATTCGCGACCGATGCAGGTGATACTCGAGCATGATCGGATGAGCGTTTCCCTTTGGTTAAAAAGTCCGAGGGAATCGCTTTCTAGTTCGCCGCCAAAAGGCGGAACTACCAACCGAAAGCAAGACAAGGCTGCTTGGTTCGGGTACCGCATTGAATGCGATGCTATCGATTGCGACATAATATGGTGTCGCGGTTCCGTTGTAGCTGTCGCTAAAGGTTAAGCCAATGGAAGCAGCGTTTCCGAGCGACGTCAAATCTATGAGCCGCCAGTCATTGATGATATAGTCTTGTGCGTTGTTCGCAAAGCGGTAGTCGCCGAGGTAGAATTCTTGAGAACCCGTTGTCGCACCGGTCGCATCTAGATTTGAAAAACCAGTAAAGGTAACTTTGAAAAAGTCGGGAAGATTGCCTGTCGCTCCTCCGAATTTATCAGCGAACGCATCGCCGTCACGCATAAACAGGGCAGGGTAGGTCGCATTGCTAATGCGGAGCGAGTCGATATTGAGATTGGCAGGTACATTGAAATGGAGCTCGTTGGGGAAATAGCCTGTCCCAATGGCGTAGTTCCCGCTCCCGCCGAAACCGGTTCCGGGATACGCGGACCATTGATTCATAAAACCAGCCGTCGTCGGGTTATTGACGTTCGAATAACTCCAGCCTGGACCAAATTGATTGGTCTTAAAAGAAACTCCTTGGCTAGTCCAACTTCCTGTTGCGGCTGCAAAACCGTAGCCATCGAAGTACGAATCGGTCGAAGAACTTGGTCCGAGAGGCAATTCGTTCAAGTCGACAACGACGGCTGCACGCGCATCGACTTGGGTGAGAATCGCAACGAGGCAAAGCAAAAATTGAAATCGGACGGTTTGCATGGTGTATTTCTAGTTCCTGTAAAGAAAGGGAAACGAAGTCTATTGTTCTAGTTCGTTCGGTTCGCCCGAAGCCCGGGTAATCCAAGCTGCGAGGGCGAAGCGATCGGTTGAGTTCGATAGGAAGGCGACGCGACCACAGCAGAACAGCGACATAGCGCCACCGAGATGTTGACTGCGAATTTCGTTATCACCGATCCATGCTTTCGGATCATTGATGCCACCGGATTGCTCAAAAATGTTGCTGCCATTGATCCAGTACGAATCTGGACCGAGCGTGTCTTCGGAGACGGCGAGCGTGTTGGTCAATCCGTCGAGAATGTCTTCAAATCGAATCGGGTTGTCGTAGATGAAGACACCGTTATTCGTCTCTATTTTCGTCGATATCCGTTGTCCATAGAGCCCACCATAGTGACTGCGTCCTTGCCGTAACTGCGAACGGAAAGTTGCCGAAGGGCACAGGTAAAGCGAAAGGTCGGTCGTACCAACTGCCACATTGCGCGGATGATCGGAGGCAACATTGAAATCAATCGAACTAGATAGATTGTTTTGTTCGAGATACGGCAACAACAAGGCGGACCAGGCGTAGTTTTTTAGGAGCGGCGACCCTCGCCATGGTCGTCTCTCCATGCAACCCGGTGGCAAAGTGCCGAGTGACTGTTGGTACATCGCCATCGCCAGTCCGACTTGCCGTAGGTTGCTCATACAAGTCGAGCGACGAGCCGCTTCCCGAGCTTGCTGGATGGATGGGAGGATGGTGCTGGTAAGAATGCCGATGATCGCGATGACGACGAGGAGCTCGACCAACGTAAAACCCGACACGCACGGCGACGAGACTTTGGCAGATGCATGTGGCAAAAAGCATGGCGCCGCGCGTTCCACATGGTGGAGTTCGCTGGCGTTGGAGTTTTTCTGGTTGTGCGACATACCGATTCACCTTGAGTCGAAAACAGGTAGCTTCGAACCGATCACATACTCGACCTTCGTCAGCAATTGGTGAACGATTCGCACGAAGCTTTGCAATAGATGCCTTAACCCGAGAAGGCGCTGATCTATCTACTCTGGTGGTAGGTCTTCTGACTCATCATCGCTCGCTCTCAACGCCTTCTCACCCAACTTTTGGGCAATGGCACTTCTTAGTAGAAGGAGACCAAGTTGCGATCATCTGAATGATCGCGGATGACTTACAGCGGCTGGACCGTCCCGGAATTACACCGGAGTTCCCTGTTCGCGAATCTCTCATTGACTTTGAAAGGCTCGCCACCACACAGCTAAGGTCGGATTATACGAATAATCGCAGCATTGTCAAGTGCGTCGGTTCGTAGCGATTTTGACGTTGCAGATCGGAAAAACCAAAGTTTCGCTGGCAGGAAGACGACAACAGAGAAAAGCTAGCTTAAGAAAAATAAGATAGCGTTGTGTAATGAGACTTTGAATCGAAGATCATTAGTCAATTCTTGGCACGGAAGCCTTGTTCCTCGCATTCGCTCGCTGGATTCGATTTTCTAGCGGGTTGAATGCAATACAAAGGTTATTCGGCCATGCGAGCTAAATCAGTACTTTTACTAGCCGTTGCATTAGGATGTGGCACAGTCGCGGCAGTTGCAGCAAACCAAGTCATCAAAGACCAGGGAAAAGGTGCCCCGGCCGTCCAGATGGTCGATATCTTGGTGGCGTCAAAGGATGTCGCGGTCAATACCAAGATTACCGCTGATCGATTTAAACTCGAAAAATGGCCCGCCGATCGCATTCCGCAAGGCGCAATTAAAGAGCTCAAGGTTGCCGATGGGAAGTTCACCAATCAGCGACTTTACCAAGGCGAGCCACTTTTGGAGCGCAAAGTCAACCTATCGAATGAGAGCATTGCCCAGACGATCCCGCCAGGATGCAAAGTTTTTGACTTACCTGTCGACGCCAACAATGGTGGTGTCGGCTATATCCAGCCAGGGCATCGCGTCGATATCCACGGTTTCTTCGAGAAGAATGGTCGAATCCTGGAGAGCAAAAGCTTGCTCGTTATGGAAAACGTCGAAGTGCTTATGGTGGACGGAATAGCGGTTCGCGAACATGAAGAAGGGCCGTCAAAGCGAGCTGGCACGATTCAACTTCTAATACGTTCAAGCCAATATGAAGCGTTGAATACCGCCAAGAACCTGGGCCGATTGACATTGGCCTTGCGACCGCTTGCGAGTGACGATGAAGCCAATCAAAAAACCGATAACGGAGACGACTTCTTAGCATGGGTGAGGAGTTCAGTTCAGGACGAAGTGCCGCAACAGGCGGCGACGCTAGTCACCGAACCTACAATCGTCGCTTCGCCATCTAAAAAACAAGCCCCCAAGAAACGCATGGTCGTGTTCTCGCCCAACGCTACCGATACGTACGCCTGGTCCAACGACGATGAGATTCCACAGAAGGTAATCGAGGCGTCCAAGGAAGAAGAGGAAACTTTGAAAGCTAATGCGGAAATCGATGACGCGAGCCCATCCGATTCCTCTAACAGTCAAGGTTTACCAAATGGAATGGTTTGGGACGGTCAGCGATGGATCTATAATCCAAGTGGGTTCAAGCCTGCGTATCCGTCTGCCGATGACGATAGAACGAAGTAGAACGATTGTGCCTTGAGCTCGGATGAATCCGGCTCGAAGGATCGTCCGGCTTCTAACAAGTTCGCCGATAATAATGATAGCAATGGAAAACCATGGATGGAATTTCAAAGTCGCGCGACGATATTTCGACAACGACTCGCAAGGATGTGGCAATAATGTCGTTTGAATTAAAAGTCATCGGTTCAACAAGAGTAATGGTGCTCCCAGTCGCCATTTTGTCCGTGCTTGCGTTGTCCTTGACGACAAACGGTCAAAGCAACCCAGCGTTACCGCCAGCCGGCAGTACCCTGGTTACTAAAAACAATGAGCAGGTACAGATGGTGGTGAATTCAAACCATCTTCTTAAACTGCACGACGACATCGAACGAGCTAGCGTCCACAACGACGCAGTGCTTGTCGCTCGTCCGATGGCTCGAAACGAACTGCTGGTTTCGGCGAAAGCCACTGGTGTGACTCAGGTCGATCTCTACGGCCCCAACAAACAGGTCTACAGTGTTCAAGTCATGGTGCTTGGCGACGCACGGGAACTCGAAGCAATTCTTCGAGCGGAATTCCCGATGGCAACGCTGCATGTTCGACCGATTCAGAACGCGGTCATCATCAGCGGTCAGGTGACGTCTGACGAACACGTCGAACAAGCCGTCGCAATCGCCGAACAATACTATCCATCGGTGATCAATCGTATCGAAGTGATCGGCGTGCATACGGTCATGTTGCACTGTCAAATCATGGAAGTATCGCGTACCAAGCTTCGCCAATTGGGCGTCGATTGGGCCGCCGACATTGGGAACGATTCGATTCAACAGGCAGTTGCTGGAACGCTAAGCGCGGCGAGTACGGCTGGGACGCGAACGGTCACCAACGATCAATTCCGATTCGGTATCGTCGACGGCGGAAACGGATTCTTCGCTTCTATTAAGGCCTTGCAAGATCGAAATCTTGTTAAGGTGATGGCCGACCCAACGGTGGTCGCAATCGACGGCCGACCTGCGAGTTTCAATTCGGGTGGTGAATTCCCAATCTTGATTCCTGCCGGGCAGGGTTTAGTCGGTGTCGACTTCCGAGAGTTCGGGACTCGCTTGGACTTTGTTGCGAAAGTGCGAGGTGATGGTCGAATTTGGTTGGAAATCCGTCCGACAATCAGCGAAATCGATTCCGCACGCAGTGTAACCATTGCTGGAACGTCCGTCCCAGGTCTGCGTTCACGGTTTGTCGAAACTGCCGTAGAACTACGGGCTGGACAGACACTGGCCTTAGCCGGTCTTTTGCAAACTCGAACCGAAGCACAATCGACGGGTATTCCGGGGTTGTGTGATCTGCCGTTCCTCGGAGCCATGTTCCGAAGCAATCGAGAAGTACAGAACGAAGTCGAGTTGCTGATTACCGTCACGCCTGACTTTGCCGCAGCGATGGATCCATGCGAAGTACCACCGGGTGGCCCTGGCTACAACTCCTTTAGCCCATCCGACAAGGAACTTTACTGGCGAGGCTATATCGAAACTCCGAATCCATGCCCACCAACTGGCAACTGCCAGACCGGTGTCCAGTACTCGGGATATCCGAACGCTCAACTTGGAGTTCCGAACCAGTCCATGGGGAATCCGACAGGCACGCCTGCTACTCAATCGAACTATCCGTCCATGAACGTCGACCCGGCTGCCTACAGAATCTCGAATGGGGCCTCGAACCCAATGAGTCCAGCTTACGGACAAACGTATCGATAGTTCAAGCCATCGAATCGCCGTTGAAATGATGCGAATTCGATTAGGTTACCTGACACGAAGAGAAACAAATGAGCAACGTACTACGCTTAGCCCTAGTTGATCCACGCGACGAAACGCGTGAGAAACTCAAGTCGATGCTGATCGGCATGGACTTGGTTTGGTTAGAAGCCGAGTGCTCGAGATACGAGTTCTTTGGAGATGTCGTATCTCAAACAACTCCGGATGTCGGCGTCATCTGTATGGATTCGTCGCCCGAAAAGGCGATCGCCTTGATCGAACGCTTGCGTTCTGCGTCGCCCGATTGCGTGCTAATCGCCCTGTCGCAAAGCACCGACGGACCAACGATCCTGAAAGCCCTGCGAGCTGGTGCGAAGGAATTCTTGACCTTGCCAGTAAACGTGGACGAACTGCTGTCAACCTTGCATCGAATTCTCGAAGCAAAATTTGGCACTGGTGATTCTCGCATTCGAGCCTGCAAAATGATCGCCGTCGCCGGCGCGACCGGAGGCGTTGGATGTACTTCGATCGCCGTGAACATCGGCTGCAATCTAGCCAGCAATCCCGAGAACTCAGTCGCCTTAGTCGATCTCGATCTAGCACTCGGCGACGCCGACGTTTTCTTGGACTCGATCCCCGACTATAGTTTGCTCGACGTTACCGAAAATGTTTCGCGGCTCGACTTTCAATTGCTTCGCAAGAGTCTCACCAAACACTCGTCAGGGCTATACTTGCTTCCTCGTCCTGTTCAATTGCAAGACCTCTCGGCGATCAATCCAGAGAGCCTTCGCAAGGTAATCGGGTTGCTTAGAGCATCCTTCACGCACGTCGTGATCGATACGTCCAAGTCGTTCAGCGAAGTCGACCTTGCGGCGATGGAATTGGTCAACGAAGTTGCGTTGATTGTTCAATTGGACCTGCCGTGCTTAAGAAATATGGTACGACTGTTGATGAGTTTTCAGGAGATGGACAATATCCGCGACAAGGTAAAAGTCGTTGTCAATCGAATGGGTTTGGAAAGCGGTCAGATCAGTCTCAAAAAAGCTCGTGAATCGATCGGACGCGACGTCTACCATCAGATCCCCAACGACTATCGCACTATGGTCGAAATGCGCAACAATGGTGTGCCGCTGATCGAACAAGCCCCACGGGCTCCGATCACCCAGTCGATCATGCAATTGACCGATATGCTGGTCGGCAATGTTGTAGGCGACGAATCCGAGTCCGGTGAAGGTGGCGCAGATAAGTCCGTCGCATCCTCAGCCCGATGGCTCAACTTTTTTCAGGGAAAAAACCCAAAAGTAAAAGCCAAGTCGTAGCGACATTGAATCGCCGGGGGTATCATTCGGCGGCATGAATTTGCCGCTAATCGAGAAACTAGAACGCCGATGGCCAACCGATCGTTGGCGAAACATGACGATCGTCATCGGCTGCAGCGGTGGAGCCGACTCGACCGCGCTTCTTTTGGCGACCAGCCAGCTCAAGGCAGTTGGCTCGACGCTGATCGCCGCTCACTATAACCACGCTTTGCGTGGCTCGGAGAGCGATCAAGACGAAACATTCGTCGTCGAACTGGCTCGACAATTGGGCTGCATTGCGGTTACGAATTCTTCCTTAGACGATCGAGAATCGTTGGCTAGCCTATCGAGCGAATCATCGAACCGATCTTCCGACGAAGCTTCACTTCGCGACCTTCGATACCAGTTTCTGCGTAAGGTTGCCCGAAGGCACGGTGCTCGTTATGTCGCCGTTGCACACACCGCCGACGATAGTGTCGAAACAACGCTGCATAATCTTGTTCGCGGTACCGGTCTCAACGGGCTGACCGGAATTGCACCCTTTCGAGATCTTGATACCGAACTAGTTTTGGTTCGTCCGCTCGTCGACGTTTGGCGGACCGAAATTATCGAATACCTCCAACATTGCCGCCAAGAATACCGTCAAGATTCGAGCAATGCATCGAGCAATTACACGCGGAATCGCATCCGCAATCGCTGGCTGCCATTGATCGAAGAGGATTTCGGGAAAGACGCCAAGAAATCGATCCTGCGTTCGAATTTGATCTTGGCCGAATTGCAACAATGGCTTGGCTTTCAAGCTCGACAGTGGCTTGAAAATTGCGTCGCACGCACAACGCCGCATCGCATTGAAATCGTAGTCAGTGAATCGGTAGACCAAGAGTGGCCAATGATTCAACACTCGCTCGTATTACTTTGGAAACAGCAGACGTGGTCATTGATGCCGATGACCCAAGAGCATTGGAATCGCATTCGCAAATTCTTCGGTTCACCGCTCGCCAAGGCGGTTATGATAGAACTTCCATCCCGAATCATCGTAAGCCGAGAAGGCGATCGATGGATTATCGAGTCCAAACAGGAATAGTTCAGGCAATCGCCATGAAGCTTCAACAAGATTTCTTAGGCAGTGCCGGACGGATACGCTCCAAAGCCGCCGAGCTAGACAACCAAGTCGCTGAAGTCATGGATAAATGGAAAGACGCCACGGCCGTCGAATTCCAAAACCAGCATCTACAGCCGATCGCCGATACCCTGCGCCGATTGATGATCACCCTGCAGGACGCCAACGAACTCGCCGCCCAATTCGGAAAAATGCTCAACGAAGAATGAATAGGCCATGCGTTTGAGGTCCTAGTCACCGCGTGTAGAATATAGGTTGCACTCCTCGACCGTGGCAAATTCCCGCTGCTTCTAGAAGCCCTAATATGAACCGCCGAGTCTCACTGCCTTCCATCTTAAACGATCGCCGCAAAAAACAGCTCATTCGCGCTCTCGAGCAACGGCTGAGCCACCATCGTGGCTCGCTCGAATCAACGGCAAAACAACTGGCGACCGATCGTCGCGTCATCGAAGATTCGTTTCAGGCTTCATCGGAGCAACTGGCCAATTCGTTTCAATCCAAGCGAGATCGCGCGATCACCGATTGGGACGAACGTCTCGAAGAAGCGTATTATCATAGCGATCGTGCGACGTTGGCGTCGCTGCGGATGGAAGCCAAACGCAAACACGAACTCAAAGAATCGCACCAACACGCTCATCAACAAGAAAATAAATCGCATGAACAAACTCGACATGCTCTAGATCAGCAATTTGAAGAGGTCAAGCCGAAGCCGGCGAAACAGCTTGAGCGATTCATTGCCATGCTTGCGTCGCGTCGAAGTGAAGCCGATGATCTGATCGAACAATTTCGCAGTGTCATGATCGACCGCAGCGTCGGTATCCCATCCTTCACTGCAAGCGATGTGGAATGCAACGACCCGCTACCAGACACCATGCAATTATCGATGGATGCCACCACGTCGATAGTCGCTTCGATGAAACGTATCGCCGACGCGACCAAAAGCGACTTCGTCGTGCGATTGTCTGGCTCGATCACACCCTGGATCATCGGTATTCTGCCAGGGATTTTAGTCGGTTTGTTGCTTTGGAAGTTCATGAGCGGCCAGCCGTATCTCGCGGTCGGCGTTACAATTGGCGTGCTATTCATCGTTCCGATTGTATTGATCTTGGCGTTGATGCCGTTGGTCAAGCGTCGGATGCTAGGTCCGTATCGGCTATTAATCAAAGACTCGGAGCGTCTAGCGGTTGTATCCCAACATGGACAGCAGATCGCCGAAGCTCATTGCCGCAGCGAACAAGCCAAACTTTTAGCCGAATACAAAGAACGGCTGAAAAAACTGGACGACGAACATCGCACTACCTTGGCTAACTTAGATTCCAAGTTGGCGGAGGAACAATTGTCGTTGCGAACTCAGCAATCATCCATTCGCTGTCAAGCAGCGTTGGACTGCGAAAAATCCATTCGCACAACCGATCAAAAACACACGCCGATTATCGAACAAGTTTCGACAAGTCAAAAAGAAGCGTACGACCAACACCTCCAGAGTTTTGAAGCGAAACAGAGAGAACTTGAAGAGCTACAAACGCGTTTGCTTCGAAAACTGAATGCCCGCGTTCGGACCGGAACCGAGCACGCTCAAGCTTGGCTAAAAAAGCAACTTGATTTTTTTGAGCAACGCTTTCCAAGTTGGGAGAGCGAAATCTGGACGCAAGGTAAATGGTCGCGTTCGAAGGACTCGACGGTCTTTCCGATTGGCAGTTGTGAACTATCGATCGAGCCCGACTTTCAAAGTCGGATACGGATCGACTTCGATCTCTTAACGTGTGGTGCGTTGATCATCGAGGCTGATCGTGAACATCGTCAACAAGCGAGCGGACTGGTGCAATCGATTTTGGCGCGCGCGATGACGTCGCTTCCAATGGGAAACCTTCATTGCACGATTATTGATCCGGAAGGTCTGGGCAAAGACTATGCCTGGTTGATGCAATTGGCGGATGCGGATCCGCGTTTGGTCGGTCATCGAATTTGGACGCAACACAATCAGATCGCCGAGCAGTTATCGATGTTGGCGTATCAAAATGAAGAGATCATCCAGCAGCGTCTTCGCGATCGATACGCGAATATCCTTGAATACAATGACGATGCTGGGCCGATGACCGAACCATTGCGATTGGTCGTTTGGTCGAATTTTCCATTCGGCCTGGATGAAACCTCTTGGAAGTCGCTATGTGTCTTGCTCGCTTCGGGTGCTCGATGCGGTATCGGTGTGATCATCACGATCGATCCTGATCATCCTTGGCCAGTCTATACCGATCGCGAAAAAGTACTTCAAGCAGGACTTCGATTGCAATTGTCGGATGTGGCCAGAGTAGCCGAGCCAGGGCTCGATAGACTGGAACTTCAAATCGACCCACCGCCGTCACCTACCACCCTCACCGCGATTGTCGAACATTGCACGCGAGCGGCTATGCAGGCTGGTCGGATCGAAGTGCCCTTTGAAACGATCAAGGTCGATGTCGAAGAATTCGGACGGGGATTTTCCAGCGACGACTTGGTGATACCGCTGGGTGTTGCAGGCGTCGGTCGAACGACTCATCTTCGTTTAGGGCATGGTACTGCTCAGCATGTTTTAATCGCCGGTAAGACCGGTTCTGGAAAGTCATCGCTGCTACATACCTTGATTACCAGCGCCGCGCTTAAATATGCCCCCGATCAACTCCGCATGGTGCTACTCGATTTTAAGAAAGGGGTCGAGTTTCAAATATATGCCCAGAAGAAACTCCCACATGCTGAGATAATTGGTATTGAAAGTCGACGTGAATTTGGATTGAGTTCTCTTGAGTACCTCGATCGAGTGATGCAACGACGCGGCGAGCTCTTTCGACAAGCCGGCGTCCAAGATATTCCAAGCTGGCATCGAGTGCGACCAGAACAAAAGATGCCGCGATTGCTCGTCGTTATCGACGAATTCCAAGAGATGTTTGTGGAGGACGACAAACTTGCTCAGCAATCGGCCATGTTGCTAGACCGGGTAGTTCGCCAAGGCCGATCGTTCGGCATTCACATGGTCCTTGCCTCGCAAACCTTAGGAGGATCGTATTCGTTACCGCGAACAACGTTGGCTCAGATGGCCGTTCGCATTGCGCTTCAATGCGACGGTGCTGACGCGATGATGATCCTTGGCGAAGACAATCTGGCGGCTACGCGATTAAGGCATTCGGGGCAAGCGATTTATAACGACGCGGGCGGACGCATCGAATCGAATCAACCGTTTCAAGTAGCGTACCTAACGTCGTCATCGCATTCTGCGCAACTGTCGAGAATATCGCCAAGCGATCGTCCCAATGATCCGTCCACGAATTTACTCGGTCGACAAATTATTTTTGAAGGACATCGTCCCGCCGTATGGGATACGTCGGACGTACAGCGAGGAATCGATGCGATTCCAAAAATCGAATCGGGTGCGTTACCGTTAGTGCTGGGCGAGAGCCTTTCCATCGAGCCGACGGTAACGCGTGCCCTTACTCGACAAGCCGGTCGACATTTTGCAATCGTTGGAAGCGACGATGCGCTGGCAGCCAACCTGATCGGCTCGATCCTTCGAGGTTGGTTGCATGTCCAAGAGTCGAATCCGTTACCGAAAATATACTATCTCGATGGGTCACGAACGGAAGACAGGACTTCGGTCGTTCGTCCTTGGTTGGAATCCGCCGCCTTTTTCGATGGCGCGATGGATGGAAATTTGAAACCAGTTGTGGGCGATTTGCGAGATGTGGATACGACGATCGCGACGCTGGTGGAAGAATTGGAACAGCGCATCGCAGCCCCCGACGAGCCACGACCAAGTGTCGTCCTATTTGTCGTTAACTTGGCTCGATTTCGCGAACTTCGGCATGTTGACGAATTTTCATTCGGAAGTTCAGGAGATTCGGCAAAAATGACAACCGATGCCGCCTTCGCGAAACTGCTCCGCGAAGGAGCAAGCGTCGGGATGCATGTTATTTGTTGGTCGGATAGCTGGGGAACATTGTCGCGATTCATCTCTCGTCAGGGCCTGCGGGACCTGGAAGTAAGAGCGTTAATGCAGATGAGCAGCAACGATTCAAACCAGTTAATCGATTCCTCGGCAGCCCATAAACTCGAACCGCATGCCATGATCTACTTCGACGAAACCGAGGGGAAGATTGTTAAATTCCGCCCTTATCAAGCAAATGTCGAAGACTCCAACAATGCCAACTAGACGAAAATCGGTGCTACGCCGGAGAGCTATTTTTGCTAGGCGAGGTAGAATAGGATAGTTTTGAGGTGTTCAATCTCTGTTAGTTTTGACAGAATTTGTCAAAATGTATCGGTCTTATGATCGATACTATCGCTATATCCCGCCTAGACCGTAACTTTCTCCGAGAGCCGTTTCTGAATTATGTCAAGTGAAACATCGCAGCCAATGTCCCTGAAGCCCATTGAAAGAGTCCGCGGCGTTACCGTTCGGCTGGTGGGAGATTCGGGCGACGGGATGCAATTGTTGGGTACCCAGCTTACGAATACATCCGCCCTGGCCGGCAACGACATTGCGACTTTCCCTGACTTTCCAGCGGAAATCCGCGCACCTCGAGGTACGCGTGCCGGCGTTTCAGGCTTTCAAGTTCAGTTTGCATCGCATGAAGTACATACGCCTGGCGATACTTTAGACGCGCTGATCGCGATGAACCCAGCGGCTTTGATTACCAACTTAAGCGACCTGCGGAAAGGCGGTTTGCTAGTTGTTAACGACGATAGCTTCGAAGACAAAGATCTCAAGCTGGCTAAACTTTCAACGAGTCCGCTCGAAGAACCAGCGATGGAGAACTATCGCTTGGTCAAGGTCGGGATGACGAAGTTGACCAAGACTGCGGTGGCGGAATTCGGTTTGAGCCCGAAGGAAGCCGATCGCTGCAAGAACTTCTTTGCCATGGGCTTAGTCTATTGGCTATATGGTCGAAGTCTCGAAGCAACGCTGCGATTTATTCACGGCAAGTTCGCAGCCGGAGCACCTGTTATCGCCAAGGCCAATGAAAAAGCTTTGCGTTCCGGTTGGGCTTTTGGCGAGACGATCGAAGCCTTCGGGAATAGCTATCAAGTAGATGCGGCCGATCTACCGCCCGGAAAATATCGAAACATTATGGGCAATACCGCGATGGCGTTAGGGTTGCTCACGGCTGCCGAGCGAAGCAACAAGCAGATTTTTTATGCTTCGTATCCGATCACACCGGCCAGCGATATTTTGCACGAGATGGTCAAGTTCAAGAACTTTGGCGTCTGCACCTTTCAAGCCGAAGACGAGATCGCTGCTGTATGCTCGGCGATCGGTGCCGCCTACGGTGGCCAAATGGCCGTAACGACCTCGAGTGGACCTGGAATAGCCCTCAAAGCTGAAGCGATGGGATTGGCAATGATGCTCGAGTTGCCGATGCTTGTCATCAACGTTCAGCGAGGTGGACCTAGTACGGGGCTTCCGACCAAGACCGAGCAATCCGACCTTCTACAAGTCATGTTCGGAAGGAACGGCGAATCGCCGCTGCCAGTCTTGGCGGCTTCGAGCCCCGGCGATTGCTTCGAAATCATCCAAGATGCGTGGAAAATCGCGACTCAGTTGATGCTGCCAGTCGTTGTTCTTTCCGACGGATACATCGCTAACGGTTCGGAACCCTGGGAGATTCCAGACGTCAGCAAGCTAGAACCGATTCTGGTCGAACATCCCGGCCCGAAAACAGATGATACTCCATTTCTTCCCTATTCGCGAAACGAATTGCTTGCTCGACCTTGGGCCATTCCAGGGACACCTGGCTTGATGCACCGCGTCGGAGGGATAGAAAAGGAAGATGGAACAGGCAACATCTCGTACGATCCTGAAAACCATCAGAAGATGACGAATATTCGCGCTCAAAAAGTTGCCAATGCCGCCAAGCTTCTGCCGCCGCAAACGGTTGTTGGACCACAAAGCGGCGAATTGTTAGTCGTTTCGTGGGGCGGAACACGCGGAGCTTGCTTGACGGCCGTGCAGCAAGCGCAAGCCGAAGGTCGAAGCGTCGCTCATGCCCACGTCCGATATCTGAATCCGTTGCCAAGCAATTTTGGCGAACTGCTTTCGCGATACGAAAAAGTTCTCATTCCCGAACTCAATATGGGCCAGCTTCGTATGCTGATTCGCAGCCGGTATCTCGTCGATGCCGTTGGCTTGAACAAAGTCAAAGGGAAACCGTTTATGGTTGCCGAAGTTTACGAAAAAATTTGTGAACTCAGCAAATCACCGGTAAGCCGCGGGGCGGTTGCCGCAAAAGCTGGTTAGTTTCTCGACCGTTAACATACTTTATCCACCAAGAATCACACCCCATTTCTCGAAGAACGAAATTTTTATGAGCACTGCTCTTCCCGTTTTGACTGCCAGTAGCTTCACAAGCGATCAAGATATTCGCTGGTGCCCAGGTTGTGGCGACTATTCCATTTTGGCTCAGATGAAGAAGGTCCTTCCGGAAATTGGCGTTGCTCCTGAAAAGACTGTTTTCGTTTCCGGGATCGGCTGCTCGAGTCGCTTTCCATATTACATCAACTCTTACGGCATCCACTCGATCCATGGACGAGCACCGGCAATTGCAACCGGTTTAAAAGTTTCCCGCCCAGATTTGACCGTCTGGGTTATCACCGGTGACGGCGACGCATTGAGTATCGGTGGGAATCATTTCATTCATGTGCTTCGTCGTAATTTGGATATCAACTACATCCTGTTTAACAATCGAATTTATGGTTTGACGAAAGGGCAATATTCGCCGACGAGTGTCGAAGGCCAGATCACCAAGACAACGCCTACGGGCGTTATCGACCATCCCCTCAATCCGATGATTTTGGCATTGGGTGCCGAGGCGACTTTTGTTGCTCGTTCTGTCGATTCGAACGTCAAGCACTTGGCCTATACCTTGAAACGCGCTGCTGAACACAAAGGAACTTCCTTTGTCGAGGTCTATCAAAACTGCAACGTCTTCAACGATGGTGCGTTCAGTTACGCTCAAGACAAAGCAACGCGTGACGATGCAACGATCGAGCTCGAGCATGGTAAGCCGATGATCTTTGGCAAGGATCGCGACAAAGGGATTCGGCTCAATGGGATGACTCCCGAGGTCGTAGACCTGAACACATCGGGCGTGAAAGAAGACGACCTTTTGTTTCATGACGAGCAAGCCGATTCCATTCACGCTTATCTGTTGGCTCGCATGCGACGCCCTGATTTCCCTGAACCGATCGGCGTCTTTCGAGCTGTACAATTGAAGACATTCGGCGATGCAATACGTGAACAGATTTCCGATTCGATCGCCAAGCGAGGCAAAGGCGATCTGCAGAAAATGCTCAGTAGTGGCGATACTTGGACCGTTACATAGAGAACTACCTTGACTATCGCAGAGCTCGCTTCAGAGGCCATCGACTCGAATCCGCCGCTTCGCCCGTTATCTGAAATTCGTCCCATCCAGATCGGCTCCTTGGTCGTCGACCCGCCGATCTTTCAGGCCCCGATGGCTGGCTACACGAACTTTGCGTTTCGGCAGATCGTGCGTGAATATGGCGGAGTTGGCCTGCAAGCCACCGAAATGATCAACGCTCGCGGTTTCGTTTGGTTGGATGAGCATGATTGCGAACATCCCGATCGACTATGGGGAGTTCGCGACGAAGCTCGACCGCTCGCTGTTCAGATTTGGGATAACGATCCCGACACGATGGCCAAGGTCGGTAAACGATTGGTCGAAGAGTACCAAGTAAGCGTTGTCGATATCAACTTCGGATGTCCCGTCAAACAAGTCACCGAGAAAGCGCATAGCGGATCGTATTTGCTTCGCGATCCAGATCGAATGTATGCGATCATATCGCGATTGGTCGAAGCGTGCTCTCCAACTCCGGTAACTGCAAAAATTCGGCTTGGCTGCACCCGCGACGCGATGAATCACATACAGATCGCCAAGACCGTCGAAAGGGCAGGGGCCTCGGCCCTCACCGTTCATGGCCGGACTGCCGAAGACTATTTTAAGGGCTCCGCCGATTGGAATCGAATATCCGAAATCAAACAACATCTACAGCGCATTCCGCTCATCGGAAATGGCGACCTTCAAACAGCCGAACAAGTCGTTTACGCATTCCAACGCTATCACGTCGACGCCGTGATGATCGCTCGCGCTTCACTTGGACGTCCGTGGCTGTTTGCCCAAGCTGCGGCCGCCATTCGCGGCGACAGCATCCCACCGGAACCGACACTCGAAGAGCAGAAACGTTGCTTGCTGCATCACTACGAGCTCGTCTGCCAGCGATTCGGCGACGAAAAGGGGACACTTTTAATGCGAAAATTTGCCTGCTCCTATGCGCAGAGCAAATATGGTGCTCGACATTTTCGAACTCACATCGACAAAGTGACAACCCGCGAAGCCTTCCTCGATGTCGTTGAAAATTATTTTCCAACCGCAACGCAGCCGTGAGCCTTTAAGCCGTGGATTTCGTTAAAGATCCCCAGACACGGGGAGGTTTAACAACCTCCACTACCTTCGATAAACGCAAAACTGGTCTTGTCGTTACTGCAAGCTAGGTCGAACGCTGATTCTCGATTGCTGCCGTGCACCTTGCTGGTCGCTAGCGCTCTGCAAAAATACTTCCAGGACATCGGCGCCGGGAACTCCGTGCTTCAATCCGAGTACAAGCGGAATGACTTCGCCACTTTTTAGATATTGAAACGGTACCACCAAAAGCCGACGTCCGTCATCGGAACGTTGCGTCGCAACAGGCGTGCCGTCACCAAGACTCAAACCAAGTACCTCTGCTCCTTGCGGGAGAAGAAACTCGAGTCTTACATTTTGATCGGCTTGTGGTCGATTGTTTTGAAACGATATGTTGTATCGGGCCGATTGCCCGACGGCGACTTGACTATCGATCGGAATGATCGAAAGCGACCAGGGATTGTTGCCAACGGCTGACGGATTCAAACCAGCACCCGCGCCTGGCGTCGGTAGAACACTATTGTCGGTTGGATTAAACGGCAGCACTGGTGGTTCGTTACCGGCACCTGCGGACTGATTGAAGTTCAACGACTCTTGAGCATTCATCCCTTCAGCACTTCGAGCGGTGATGCGAATTGAAGGTGGCGGCGATCCGGCGATGGATCGGAAGACCATCTCGACGGCAAGTTGTTTTCCAGGTTCAAGTACCGGGACTGACCACGTAAGCTGGCGATCCTGAGTTCGATGGTTGATTCCCTGCGAAGCTTGTGTCAGTGCCAGCGACGGCTGATACTCGACAAGCATTTGGATATTCGTGAGCGTCGTTTGACCGCGGTTTTGCAGCAGTCCTTGAACATTGACTTCGGCGTTCGGCGCGATTTGTGTCGTTCCATTTTGAGCACGCAGTTGAACCGACATATTCGATTGACGAGGTGTTGCCTCTACACCTCGAACAAAGGTCTTCCGCTCTTCAATTTGAAGTCCTCCGATTTTGGCGATCAACCTTGCGCCGAGTTCCCCAGCTTTGCGAACGATGAACCGCACGCCCAATTCTTGCGATTGCCCCGGCGGCAGATAGGGAATAGTTTGCGAAATCACATTCGAGCCACCATCGGCGTGCTGCAAGCCGACGTCGGTGTCGATTAAAAGTGTGATCGCGTTCAGCGTAGTACGGCCCGTATTCGTGGCGACAATTTTGAAAATCGTCGGTTGACCCACCTCGACCTGTTCCATTCCAGGCTCAGGCGCGAACTTCAGCGTGACTTGCGGCTTCACGGCTAATAATGGAACGGTTGCGGTTTCGGCAAGATTTGGCGATGCGGTCGCGTTGAACTGAATGCGATTATCACTTTCGGCAGTCGGCGTGATACGAATCCGAGCTTCGAAAACTTGTCGAGCAGGAATCATTCCGATGTTCCATACGGCTCCCAAATTCGATTTTTCGGTTGGCAAGGTTTGTTGATCGTATTCGGCTTGCAGAGATGGATTCTTCATGTCCATCGTCAAGCGTACGTTTTCGGCAGCGAGATCTCCAGCGTTTGCCAAGCTTACTTGATATTCGATCGGCTGCCCTACCATCGTTGTGTCATTGCCTGTCACCTGTAATTGCAGGAGCGGTGCGCTCCATGTAATCATCGTTTGACCACGAGCAATCGGAAGCTCGGGCATCTTTTCAGAACCTTGGGCAGGTCTGGCGATTTCGATCGAGACAATCGCCGTACCTGGTTTGTTCGAAGGGTTGCCAAGTCGCCCAACGGCTTTAGCGTCGGAGTCGACCAGTTGATCGATGCCTGCTCCACCGCCTGGAGTCTGAGTGAGAAACTGGCCGACACCTTCGTTCATCAAGCGATACTTGACGATCCAATCTTTGGCTGGTGCAAAACCTTCAGCTTTTTTGACCTGAGTAATAAGGGTGGCAATCTCACCGACTCGTAATGTTTGCGGGGCAGGAAATTGCCAGCTTGCATCGACCCAATAAATTGTTGCCGTTTGTCGTCGGCGATCCCAGACGTCGCTGTCTGGTGCCAGAACGGTAACCCGTGAAAGCCCTTCGGTTGGACTGGTAAGACTGACCCAGGTTTGCCCTCTTTTAAGTGCGATATCGTCGGTTGGTTTGAAAGATCCACGCGTAATGCGGCCCGCTTCGGAACTGGTTCTTCCGCGAGCGAAATCGACGTCGAGTTTCTCGACCACGGGTTTGGTAGATTTCTTAAATACCGGTTTTCGTTTCCCTTTCATGTCGTCGCCAACTTCGATAATCTCTCCAACGCTATCCGGTGCCAGCATCCACTCGATCGGTTCGCCGCTGACCAAGTACCCATCTTCACCGCACACACCAGCGATCAAGACGACTTCGCCACCGACAGGTGCAACGATTCGCGTTGGAGTCAACAGCATCTGACCGCAACGGCCTCGATCGGGAGACGACCGTGGCGCGGCGTTCTGAACCGCCGCCACCGGTCTTCCAGGCCCTTGCAAGCAGTTGGGCGGCGTGGGCGGTTCAGGAAAACTTGGGTTCGGTACGATGTTCTGGCCATTGGGACCGTGAAGTTGCGGCAGCGTCAACTGCGTCGGCAACGACGAAAAAATACGATTACCGCTCGGGTCGATAGCCGGGATCGTTAGCGTCGCACATCCGGCGATGCATAGGATTAGACAAGTGATTAAACATGTGATGCCAAGAAACGAAATCGCCTTCGATGCCGTGGTGACAGCATCGCGTTGTTGAGAATGGACTTCATGTCGCGCGGCTTGCATCCTTCGCCGAACTCCTTTGGATAACTTCCTAAGGGATACACATCCCTCTCCATTGAGAAGGGTAGCTCACGATTCGAGTCCATGTCGAAGCCACCGATGCGCGCGATACGATTTTGATACACTTCGCTTGGCGATCGATTACGATTTTTCAGCAAGTAACGATGCTTCGGATTAGACAGTATTCAAGAGCGCGCGACGCGAATGCAAACGTATAGTGCTTACCGAAATTTGAGCCTTTGCAAGTTTGCGCAATCTAGCGAATCTGTGGCTCGATGACTTTACGAATCATCGGAATAAACCGAGATTGATTCAAGAGTGATCCAGCATTGTTCCGATAAGCCCTTAGCTGGATGGTCTGGACCAAAAAGCGGGCTGAGAAGATTTCAGCTTTGCTCGATCAGCAAATGGAAACTAGCAAATGGTTCGCGCTTATGCCGCTCGTTTAGGATGTATCGCATTCGCTTTTGTACTAATGCGGAACATACTCAGCGGCGGTCATATCGAACAGGCTCTGATGAGCTCGCTGGGATTCTTGTTGATCTTTTCGGTGGTGGGATTTGTAATCGGTTCGGTTGTCGAAACTATGATTCGACAGTCGGTCGAGGCGAACTTCCGACATACTGTCGAAAAATACCATCGCAGGCCAGAAAAAACTGCTGTTGAGCAGAACTAGGAAAACTGTAAGCTCCCCCACCAACAGGCTAAAGGATTGGCATGGCTTTGAGGAATCAGAATCGCTAAAGTTCTCGGACTTTTGCGAAGAGTCAAAGCATACGCTACGCCTTTGCCATAGCATACATGGAGGTTTGGATGGCATCGACGATCACGTCGGGAATTGATATTCAAGAAGTTTGGGTCAAATACAAAGAAGACCTAAGCAACGTTGAACTGCGAAATATTCTCATTGAAAGATACATGCCGCTCGTTCGCTACAATGGCGAACGAATCCGGTCACGTCTGCCCGAAGGCGTCGAATTAGACGACCTCACCAGCGCGGGTATCTTTGGATTGATGGACGCTATCGACGCATTTGACATGAGTCGTGGTGTCAAGTTCGAAACGTACTGTGTACCGCGTATCCGTGGAGCGATGCTCGATGAGCTTCGGACCATGGACTGGGTACCTCGATTGGTACGCAGCAAAGCTAGCAAACTAGGTGAAGCTACTAAGACGCTTGAAACACGTTATGGTCGACAGCCGACCGACAATGAACTTTCAACGTACATGGAGATCCCGGTTCAAGAGCTCGAAAAAATGAAGAGCGAAGCGGCAGCCGTCGGATTGGTCTCCTTGAACAAAAAATGGTATGAGACCGACAGCTACAAGGACGTCCGAGAGATTGACATTCTCGAAGACAAGAAAGGTGAAGATCCGACCAATCGCGTACAAAAAGGCGACTTGATGCGATTGGTAACCAAAGGTCTCAATCGCAATGAACGGCTTATCATCATCCTCTACTACTATGAAGAGCTGACGATGAAGGAAATCGGAGCGACTTTGGATTTAAGTGAAAGCCGCGTTAGTCAGATGCACACGAGCATCGTACAACGCTTGCAAGAGCAACTTGGCCGACGCAAGCCCGAGTTTGGAACGTAAGCTTTCGCCTTGTTTGATAGCGAGGCCGGATGAAAATGCCACGAATGTGAGCCGCCGGCGCTAGCCGCGGGTTCTTCCATTGAACTTAACTTTGCGAATACGCCCGAGGCTAGCGCCTACGGCTCACACGATTAAGCATTTTCATCAGCCAAATCTATAGCTCACTTCCGAACCAAGGTAAGGATATCTCGCGATGTCTCAAATTCAGAATGCCCTCGCAACATCTTCTGCGACATCGACTGCTTCTTCAACCTCGGCGACGACTTCCGATCAGCGCGGCGGTGGCCTGCAGGATTTGGGACTCGATCAGTTTTTGAAACTGATTATCACCCAGCTTCAGAACCAGGACCCACTCGCACCTACCGACAACGCTGCACTCATGGAGCAAGTCGGGCAATTGCGATCTCTCAGCGCCAACGACAAATTGACGAGCACGCTAACAACGTTCTCCATTACTCAGGAATTGACGACTGCTAGCTCATTGATCGGGAAGAAGATTGATGGGATCGACGACACCGGTTCGAAAATTGATGGCGTAGTTGGGAGCGTTTCGGTAAAGATTGACGAGAAAGATCGCAACAAACGACAAGTCAAAGTTCACGTTGGAGACAAGACTGTCGATATCAAGAATGTCCGTCAGATTGTCGAAGCTACGGCTTCTAAGACGGATGTTTAGCTAGCAGGTTCGCTCGCGTTCGAAACGCGCGTCTCTTCCAGTTAAACCAGGAAGGGAATCCGCTTTTTCTTGGAGAGCATTGAGCGATGGGTCTCACCTCGTCATTAAGTACCGCGTTGACTGGAATGAACGCGGCCGAAACGCAAATTGACGTTCTCGGCAACAACTTGGCCAACTCTCAAACTGTTGGATTCAAAAGCTCAGATATTGCGTTTGCAACGCAGTTCATGCAAACGCTTTCACTCGGCGCTTCGCCTACTTCGGATAACGGCGGTACGAATCCCCGGCAAACGGGACTTGGTGTTCAGGTCGCTGGCATCACCCCGAATTTTCGCCAGGGCACGATTGACATCAGCAGCAGCCCATCGGACCTCGCCATTCAAGGCGATGGTTTTTTTCAAGTCCAATCAACGCAAGGCGAGAAACTCTACACGCGAAACGGCATTTTTAAACTCAACAGCGCTAACGAACTAGTCACAACGACTGGAAATCGTTTGCTGGGTTTCGGGATCGACGATCAGTTCAATATCCAGACATCGGCCTTGACTCCGATGGTTGTCCCTTTGGGAACCGAGGCCGTCGCCAGAGCTACGTCAGAAGTGACGCTGCAAGGCACACTCACTGCGAAGGGTGATATTGCTGATACATCGGAGATCATCGAGAGCGCCATTCTCGGCAACAATTCGATTCCTTTTCCCGGCGCTGGCGTCACCGTCGGCAGTGCCAATCGTCCAAGTTCATCGAGCGTTACGGTCGCTCATGCCAATGGCGGTGGAAATCATCCGGAAAATGCAGTCTATCAATATCGCATTACGTTCGTCGATAGTTCTGGTAGCGAGAGTCTTTCCAGCGATCCGATTGCAGTGACGGTCCCGTCCGGAAATACGCTCCCCGACAATACGATCACGCTCAATAACCTACCAAGCGGTGGCACTCAGTATTCCCAAATGCGAGTCTATCGTACAGCGGCTGGTGGGACCGATTTCTTTCTTCATGGACAAACGGCGGTTGGTGGTAGCTATGTCGACAGTAATGTTGCCCTTTCAACAACACCTCTCGATGCAGATCAGCTCAACGGTAACTACAGTTACATGATCACCTACTACAAGTCAGGTGAAACCGAGTCTCGTCCATCGCCATTGATTGGCCCTCAAAACATTCTCAACGGACGCATCATTCTGGGCAACTTACCAACGCCGCCGGTCCCACCACCCGGCAGTGGTATTCCAGCCTATGATCAGATTCGAATCTATCGAAATCTCAGTAGCGATCCAAATACGTTCTATCTCGTCGATACCGTGGCACCTGGAAGTTCGTACACCGACAGTCGCCTCGATTCGGAAATCAGCAACCTGAATACGGTGGGAAACCAAAAGGTTAATCTCGACGGCCCAGTCATCGATTCTAATACCTTGCTAATTAATGTTACCAAGCGTGATGGCTTCGACTACACCATTCCGTTCAAAGAAGGAACCTTAAGCTTTAAAGGACGCAAGGGTGGTCGATTGAGCGAAGAAAGTACGCTCCAGATAACGAGTACAACCACCATTCAAGACCTGAAGGAATTCATGGAGGATTCGCTCGGTATCCAAACCGATAGCGGAGACGCACTCAATCCAATTGTTGCTTCGAAGAACACGATCGCTGGAGAAACGGGGACCATTGTTCCTGATTCATTTATCAACAATGGTCGATTGCGTTTTGTCTCCAATACGGGCGTCGACAATGCTCTAAGTATCGATTTGTCGGGTTTTCGACAGACAGATACCCAAGGAAATATTTTGACTCCCAATCTTTCGTTTGGTTCTTCGCAGAAAGCCACTGGACAAAGCGCGGTCGCTGATTTGATCGCCTACGATTCGCTCGGACTACCGCTTCGCGTTCGATTGACGGCGACGCTTGAGTCAAGATCGGATTCGCGTACAACTTATCGGTGGTACGCCGATTCGCCCGACAACTTGGAACGTGACAACCCGAGTATCTCGGTGGGAACCGGACTGATCTACTTCGATGGCAATGGCAATTTTATATCGTCCACCAATGATAAAATTGCAATTAATCGAACGGGATTGCCAAGTACGAAACCACTGGAGTTCTCCCTAAATTTCGAAAACTTATCGGGCCTAGCAGCCGACAAAGCCTCATTGGCCGCTTCTCGACAAGACGGTTCGCCTCCAGGTTCATTAACGAGCTACGTTATCGGTGAAGATGGTACGGTCCGCGGTGTCTTTAGCAACGGTATCACGCGCGATCTCGGTCAGATCCGACTAGCACGATTTTCAAATCCAAACGGACTCGAGCAACGAGGACAGAACCTCTTTGCGCAAGGTATCAACACCGGCTTGCCCATCGAAGGCCGTCCCGGCCAGGATGGAATTGGATCCGTGTCGTCCGGTGCGCTGGAACTTTCCAACACCGACGTTGGTGGTGATTTAGTCAATCTCGTGCTCGCCAGCACGCAGTATCGAAGCAATGCACGAGTCATCACCGCAACTCAGCAGCTCTTCGATGAATTGCTTAACTTGCGTCGATAACTTGCGTCGATAGCAATCCGTAGTTCATGCGTCCTAACGCAGTTGGCTATTTGCTATGCGCTGGTTGCAGGCGGCGGCATTTTAAGCAGTGCGTAGGCTTTGGGTGTAACGCATCGACCGCGACGCGTTCGTATCAACAACTCGGTTCTCAAGAGAAATGGCTCGACTTCATCTTCGAGCGTATCCGAGCTTACGCTCATCGTATGCGCGATGGCTTCCAACCCGGCCGGCCCACCACTGAAGACACGAATCAGCGTTTCCAAATATCGGCGATCTTGTCGGTCAAGTCCGATTTCGTCGATTCCTCGCATCAGCAAAGCTTTTTGCGAAACAGGATAAGTGATTTTCCCATCGGCCTTGCTCTGCGCGAAATCTCGAACCCAAAGCAGATGATTGTTAGCCCATCGCGGGGTGCCTCGCGAACGCTGCGCAATCTCGGTCGCCGCATCCATATCGAGTTCGACGTTTAACTTTCTCGCATTTCGAGAAAGTATTTCGATCAATTCCGTTCCGTTATAGAACCCAAGGTGCTCTCGGATCTGAAATCGATCTCGAAGGGGTGCGCTCAACATACCGGCTCGAGTTGTCGCCCCGATTAATGTGAACGGTGGAATCGCAAGATTGAGCGTTCTCGCGTTGACCCCTTCGCCCAAGACGATATCGATGTGAAAATCTTCCATCGCCGTGTAAAGATATTCTTCGACCGGTTTGGGTAAGCGATGAATTTCATCGATGAAAAGAACGGCACCTCGTTCGAGATTGGTCAAATACGGAATAAGTTCTTTCGGAGCTTTGATTCCGGGACCGCTGGCCATGGTCAGCGAAACCCCCATCTCGCGAGGAATGCACGTCGCAAAGGTTGTCTTGCCCAGCCCTGGTGGTCCGTCCAGCAAAATGTGCCCCAATGGCTCTCCGCGTTTCTTAGCTGCATCGATGGCGATGTGCAGGACCTCCATCACCTCGCGCTGACCAACCATCTCCGAGATTCGTTTCGGACGTAAGACTGCCTCCGATTCGCTGACAACAGCCGGCAATTCACGACGAATACCATCGTTTTCGTCGTCCTCGTCATTACCCTGAACTATTTTTTCGCGAACCATCCAACCGTCGATTGCATATCGAGAAAGCAACTAGAAACGAGTAACAGTTGTACCAAGTATGGGGCTTTGTCGCTAGCGAGCGAAGTCTCTCTGGCGGCCGAAGAAATGGACACGCGGAACGAATGCGATCGAAAGCTAGCCGCGAATCGTAGCAAAATCAAATTCGGATACAAATTCGCACGGTGACGCCTTGCGTCGCTTTGTACTTGTTAAAATATTGACTTAAATCGTGAGAATTTGAGCCACATGGATAATGATCTCGGGTTTTAATAAAACGTTGCGTAAGCTTCGAGCTTGCGACTGAAAAGTCACAAGCTGGAAGCTTACGCCACGTCTTGATCGAATAACTCAAAAGCTAGACGCACCCCCGGAAAGGTAAGATCCAACTTGAGCAACGCGAACTTTACGGAATCCGAAGAAGAGGCACTGGTCAATCAGATTCGGAAAGGGCGCGATCAGATCGCGAACGAACTCGCGAAATCCATTGTCGGTCAAAAAGACGTAATCGAACAACTTCTTGTCTGTCTTTTCTCCGGCGCGCATTGTTTGATTACCGGTGCGCCTGGTTTGGCAAAAACGCTTTTGGTGCGAAGCGTGGCCCAAATCTTTCATCTGGAATTTCGACGAATCCAATTCACTCCCGACTTGATGCCGGCGGACATTACCGGAACAGAGATTCTTTCGGAATCCAATGGCCATCGATCGTTGCAGTTCACCAAAGGACCGATCTTTGCCAACGTCATCTTGGCCGATGAAATCAATCGCACGCCGCCGAAGACCCAAGCAGCTTTGTTGGAAGCGATGCAGGAACATCAGGTGACGGCTGCCGGCCAGCGTTATCCGCTTCCAGAACCATTCTTTGTTTTAGCAACTCAGAATCCGATCGAAATGGAGGGGACCTATCCATTGCCCGAAGCCCAACTCGATCGATTCATGTTCAATGTGCTTATCGACTACCTCCCTTTGGAAGATGAGTTGGCGGTCGTCCTGCAAACTACCAGTCGACAATCCGAACCGATTCAAGCATTGTTCACCGGTGAAGATGTTCTTCGATTCCACCAAATCATACGACGCGTCCCGATTGCCGAAGAAGTTGCCCGATACGCGGTAAAGCTAGCCGCCGCAAGTCGTCCCAACCGACCCGAAGCTCCTGATTTCGTGAATCAATGGGTAAGTTGGGGGGCTGGCCTGAGAGCGGCGCAAATGTTGGTCTTAGGCGGTAAAGCCCGAGCCCTGCTGCGTGGCAATTCGCATGTCTCGCTCGATGATATTCGGGCTTTGGTCCATCCAGTCATGCGCCATCGATTGCTGTTGAGCTATAAAGCTGAAGCCGATGGCGTGACGGTCGAGAACTGTATCGACCGGCTGCTGGAACTCAAGCTTTAAGGTGTTCGTTCGATATGAAAGAGCAAAAGTTGGAGCGATCCGCCGCCATCGATCCTGCAACCTTGATGCGAATCAAGAATCTACAGCTTCGAGCAAAGCATGTTGTCGATGGCTTTCATAATGGCTTGCACCGTAGTCCCCTGCACGGTTTTTCTGTCGAGTTCAGCGAGTATCGTCCGTTCGTTTCCGGTGATGATCCTCGAAGTATCGATTGGAAGCTTTTTGCTCGGTCGGATCGCTACTATCTGAAAAAATATGAAGATGAAACCAATCGACGTTGTCACCTAATCGTCGATCAAAGCCGATCGATGGGCTTCGGTTCACTGGAATACTCCAAGCTCGAATATGCTCGAACTTTGGCTGCCACGTTGGCTTACTACTTAATCCTCCAGCGCGACGCGGTTGGCATGATGACGTTCGAGTCGGATGTAACCGCCGTTGTCCCGGCTCGATATCGTTCGGGCCAACTTCGACGTTTGCTGATGCTGCTCGATCAATCGCCACAGGGTACCGCAACCGATTTGCAAAAGCCGTTATCGCATCTGGCGGATATTGTTAAGCAGCGCGGACTGATGCTGATCATCTCGGACTTTCTCGTACCGGTGGCTTCTCTCCAACAGCCGCTCTCCTACCTTGCAGCCCGGCGACACGAAGTCATCTTAATCCGTCTCCTCGACCCAGCCGAAGTCTCACTCGGTATTCAGCAACCGACGGTGGTCCGCGATATGGAAAGTGGTAGAGAAATGTATATTGATCCCAAGACGGCAGCCAATGCCTACCAGACGAAATTCCAATCGCATGCCGACGATTTAAAATCTTTAACGGGAAAGCTGGGAATGACGCTGGTTACCATGCGGACCGATGAACCGCTTGAATTAGCGCTTTGGGAACTGCTGCATGCAAGAGAGCGACGTACTTCACGCGGTCGAGCGAATCAACGGGGTGCGGGAAAGGTTGCGGATCGCACATGAGTTTTCTTGCTCCTTTGTTTTTGATCGGTGCGGCTGGCGTTGCCATTCCCTTTATCCTGCATTTGATTCGTCGACAGGCCAAGGGCCAACAAGATTTCAGCTCGCTTCTATTCCTCGATCCATCGCCACCGACTTTGCTGCAACGCAGTCGCGTCGATCAGTGGTTGTTGCTCCTGCTTCGGGCGTTAGCCATCTGTTTATTGGCGGCAGCGTTTTCTCGCCCGTATTGGAATACCCCAGCGATCTCCGAGACTCCCAGCCAGGCGATTCATAAAACCATTTTGGTCGACACAAGCGCCAGCATGCAACGCGAAGGACTTTGGAAAGCCGCCGTCGATGCCATCGAATCGACCGTGAAGTCCGCTCGGCCGCTCGACACGATTGCACTCTATAGTTTTGACGACCACGTTCAAACTTCGATTTCCGTAGAAGATTCGATGGCGACTTCACCAGAGACTCGTTCGCAGCAAGTACTCGCGGCAGCCCATGCTCTCAAACCATCATGGCGAGGAACCAACCTGGGACTTGCTCTGGCAACGATGGGAGATCGACTGGTGAGGACCGACGAAAGCGAAAAAGACACCCACGTTTCTGCCAGTGAAATTGTGTTGGTCACCGACTTTCAATCCGGCAGCTCGATCGACAAATTGGAAAACTATCAATGGCCGAGCGAATGTAAACTGACAATTAAACGCGTCGCACCAAGCAATTCTGAAAACGTTAGCTTAAGCATTTTAGTTTCGAAGGAAGAAACGCTCACGGCGGTGGCAGTTGCTCCGCCAACGTTGCAAAAGGCGACGGAAGCAACGAAAGCGATTCAAGATGGAATCGCCGTCCGACTATCTAACTATAACAATCACAGTGAGGCCTCGATTAGTCTGCAATGGTTTGACGAATATGATAAACCGATCGACGAAAGTCGAATCGAAGCCGACGTTCCGATCGATGGAAATCGAGTCATTCAAATTCCAAAATTATTGAGCGAAGCTGGTCGCCTGAAATTGAATGGCGATATGACCGCGTTCGACAATGACCGCTACGTCGCAAAAGTTCCGAAACGCAACTTCAGCGTCGTCTGTCTCGATCAAGAGCTACGTGAGGCATCGGAAAGCCTCGGTTATTTTTTGCAAAAACTGCCGCTGGACGATGATACTCGCAAGGTGCAGTTCCAGTGGCGATCGCCTGGATCGACCGATCCTTGGCCGGATAAAAATTTAACGCCGTTGATCGTCGCCAGCCACGACATGCTGGATTCTGATGTCGTTGGCTTGAGAAAATTCATCGAGTCAGGCGGTCATGGATTGTGGGTACTCGACCATTCACTTGAAGATTCGGTAGTTCGTTCTTCTATTCAATCGCAATGGCAAGCGTTGACGGGTGACCTGCCTCCCGACGTTCACGAAGGAAAAATTGGTCGGGACACGATGTTCGAGGAGATCGATTTCAAGCATTTCTTGTTTCGCAGCATGGCCGACTCGAAGTTCAACGACTTTACAAAAATTCGATTTTGGAAGCATCGTTGCGTCGACATTGACGAAGCGCCTACTTGGACGATCGTTGCGAGGTTCGATGATGCATTCCCAGCGATCGCTCATCGGAGTATTGGGGAAGGAACGCTTTGGTTGTTGACTTCAGGTTGGCAGCCCTCCGAAAGCCAACTGGCATTGTCGAGCAAGTTTGTGCCGATCATTTCAGGCATCTTTTCTAGAGCGGCACCCTTGGAACGGTCGCTCGAAGCGTTAGTCGTGGGCGACAAGGTCGAGTATCTCGACGGTGAAAGTTGGTTCGAACCGTCGGGAGCCGGCCTGGTTCTTGAAGTCGACAGTGACGGAAAGAAATCGGTAGTCGTCGATCAACTCGGTTTTTATCGTTTGATACGCGATGGTCAACCTCGATTGGTTGCCGTGAATCTTCCGTTAGCCGAAAGCGATACTCGAGTCATGGATGAAGAACGGCTTGAACGATTAGGTGTAGTCGCGTCCGAAGCCGCACCCACGGAATTCGCCATGCAAAGAAGCGAGCAACTTCGCGGTGTGGAACTCGAAGGGCAACAGCAAGTCTGGCGATGGTTGATGGTTGGGATGCTCGCCGTTATCGTTATCGAAACTGCCTGGAGTACAAAGCGATAAGCGTCGTTCGATCAAAATTTGAGCGGAATGACGCTAGCAGTCAAAGTATCGCTGGTATTCTGCTGGCGTCGAAAACGACTCGACGGCCTTCCGTTCAACATCGCGTTTATGACTGAGCCATTGCCCGAGCATCTCTTGTGAAAAAACGTCGCCACGGGTGAGAAAATTGCTGTCTTGTTCCAAGCAATCTAAGGCGTCCCAGAGCGATCGAGGGAGTCGCGGCATGGAGCTTGGTGGGTCCGAATCGAACGAAATCGGTTGGCCGGGTTCTATTTTGTTTTGAATTCCATCGATCGCCGCCATGAGAATTGCAGCGAAAGCCAAATAAGGATTGACGCTAGCGTCGGGCGTTCGAATCTCGATGCACTTGGCACGCGGATCGCCGCTCGAAGAAGGTATTCCGCATGTCGACTTTCGAGACTGCTGCGAGTATCCCGACAGGAATGGTGGCTCGACGGAATAGTGCAATCGGCGATAGCTGTTGGTGCTTGGATTGCAAATTGCCGTCAGCGCTCCTGCATGGTGCAAAATTCCTCCGATGGAAAGCATGGCTAATTCGCTAAGTCCACCGTACGCTTGGCCGCCGAAGAGCGGCTCTTCGCCTCTCCAAAGTGAAAATTGAAGCGGCAATCCCGAGCCTCGACTTCCCTCGATAGGCTTGGGCATAAAGGTCGCAATCCGCTCGTGTCGAGCAGCATTGCTTCGTACGAAATATTTTGTTGTCATCACCGCATCGGCTGCGGCAACGAGTTCACGGGCTCCGATTTCTATCGCGGCTTGGCTACCACGGCGATCGATTTGGAAGTGTTGAAATACAGGGAGGCCTGCATCCATCAACAAGTCCATGATGCTGTTCCTCAGATCAAAGCTCGAATCGACCGATGATATCGAACGAGCAACGATGTTGCTGTCGCTCGATCCAAGCGGGCCGTTCGACTCTTCACGATGGACGGTCGATCGCGTGACGTCGCTGTCTAAGCAGACCGACGAACGATACTGCGCTAAGGCAATTTGTACATCGTTGAACAGATAAAATTCGCAGGTCGATGCGAATCGCGCTTGATCAGCGATACCGGTTCCTTGCAAGAAACTGATCGAACGTTCTGCGATCATCCTAGCATCAAAAAGATCTTCATCGCGAGTGATCGGATCTTGCAAATTTCCGATCAGGATTAGCGTCGGTATCGAGCTGAATGGGTTAAGAAAGGCTGTCGACGCTTGAGGAATGACCAGTCGATCGAGCGAAGTGGAACCAGCGTGCGTCGAAGTATCGATCGCAAAGCCGTGTTCGAAGGACGCTTCGGAAAGTCGGCTGACCGGAATCGTTACATGTTGCCACGTTCCGAAGAGATCGGTAAACCGGAGATCAATAGCTTTGACTTCCTTTTCGCGGCAAAACGCCAATACGCCTCGGGGTGTCACTCGTAGCTCGCTTTCGTCGAATTTTAGGGGACGTATGGCAATCGATTATAGCTCAAGGCTCTACTCAGGTTCACGGACCAAGCCATTGCTGTCGACTTGCCATATTTGACCTGACTCCACATCCATCGCCGTCAACCAAAAACCGCCGTAACAGTAAGTGTCCAAACAAACCAGGTGCGGCAGATCCAAAATCTCACCCATTCGATGATGCGTGTGCCCAACAATGGCCCGCAATCCGTTCCGATGCGGTGTTGGCATAACGTCGGTCAACTTGATCCATCGGAGCAATTCGGGAGGCTGCTCTTCCAAGTCTCGATTCGGATCATAGTTGGCGTGTACAAAGAAATGAGTCTCCGTTTGGAAATAGTCGGCTAATCCAGAAAGAAATTCACGGTGCGTCTCGGGAATAACTCGTAGATCGCCGACAAAGCCATACGAATCGAGCGTGTCGACACCGCCATGCCGCAGCCAATCATAAGGCGGTTTTTCGTCAACGACGACTTCGAACATCATCTCTTCGTGGTTGCCATAAAGCGAAACGACCCGGCATTGCTTCGGCAATTCGATCAGAAAATCGATCACTCCACGCGAATCTGGACCGCGATCCACGTAATCGCCTAACGTAACAATGGTATCGTCTGATTGTGGAGCGATAAGATCGACGAGCGACCGCAAGGCCACTGAACATCCGTGAATATCTCCGATTGCGATCACTCTGCCTGACATGCAAGATAAGCTAAGATAGATGGAAACTTTGGTACTAATTCCGCCGCGTCCGATTATACATCAGATTGGACGACGGTGCGCCCGACAAGGTAAACAAGAAAAGTTGATCTTGGATTTTTTTCGATGACAGCCCTCGATATCGGTTTCAAAAACTCAGCAATTGCCAGCGGCCTCGTAACTTTTACGCAAATGGAGTACGTTCAGCGGCTCGCTAGGCATCGGCTATCCGTCAAGTCCGGGGCAGTCAAGTCCGGGGACAATGACGACGCCATTCCAGATCGCATGCTGGCCGATTTGATGGTCGAGCAAGGGACGCTTACGCGGTATCAGGCAGACCAACTTTGTGCCGGTCGAACGAAACTATCCTTAGGTCCTTATTTGGTCACCGACTGGATAGGGCAGGGC
>Ga0163150_10001660_pt1 | contig 36642 bp, 47 predicted proteins | sample OliLakLV19P2IB_FD_148628 | JGI IMG/M metagenome (GOLD analysis project Ga0163150, IMG submission 148628) | Freshwater microbial mat bacterial communities from Lake Vanda, McMurdo Dry Valleys, Antarctica - Oligotrophic Lake LV.19.P2.IB | ecosystem: Environmental > Aquatic > Freshwater > Lake >... | reverse complement strand
CGACGCCTACATCGCCGACGCCTTCGCCGCCTACGCCTCCGCCTGCGCCGCCGACGCCGCCGCCTACGCCAACCGTCAAAACCATTTCAAGATCATGGCTGACAAGCTGCTAGAAATAATTAAAGAGACTGCCTAGAATATGAAAATCTACACATCACAGCGAGAGATCGAAGCAGACATTAAAGATGGCGTTCTCGCTATAGAAGGCGACGTTGCGTTTGAATGCTCGTTCGCTATTGAGGCTTCAATAGTGGTTAGAGGCAACATCACCGCCTTCGACATCGACGCCCTCGACATCACCGCCCTCGACATCAATGCCTTCGACATCGACGTCCTCGACATCACCGCCAACAACCTCAACGTCCGCAACATCGACGCCCTCGACATCATCGTCCGCAACATCGACGCCCGTGACATTTCATACAACGCTTTCTGTGATGTTTACGGTTCCATCAAGTGTGAATCCATAGAAGCTAGACGGTCTTCTCACTCAAAGCCTGTTTGTTTAGACGGAAAGCTTACGATAACGACGAAGGCCTCTACAAAAGAAATGACCGTTGCCGAAGTATCAAAGGAGCTAGGCTACGACGTGAAGATTATCGAGTAGTTGAAAGAGATCAAGCATTAAACTGTATGCAAAAAGAAGTAATGAAGAAACAGAGAAACTTTGGCATGGTTAAGATACGAAAGAATCAAAAGATCTGTTGGGTATCTGGAGAGAGCAAAAACGGTTGGAGTTTGGGGCTTGCAATGGGGAAGCGCACTATATGGTTAACAGGTCTACGGTTTGCGGATACACGTGCCGTTAAGATGGCCCTAGGCGCGGGCAAGGTGTTCGTTCATCTAAAGGGCAGCGAGGAGACGACTTGAATAAACTAAAAAAATTATGAACGGACTACAGATACTTGGGATAACAATACTTGCCCTGTCCTGGTCGCTTTGCTGCTCATTATTTTCGGATAACCTATGCAAAAAGCCCTCATTCAAATCATTCACACCCAGATAGGCGTGATCGTTGTGCTGATGACGATTGTCGCTGTCGGAATAGTTGATCTAGCGACTTAACTTATGACCGACCACGCATGGCAATAAAAATATGGCTGGAATTTATTTCGAAAATCAGAAATTTGAAAAAGAGGAACAGGAATTGAAAGATAGGGGATTCAAATATCTTGGTTGGCAAGTTCATCGTGGAAACTCTGGAGAATTAGAGCGGTGCTGTGGGATGAAACACGAAGATAAATATGTCCACGAAAAAAGTTACAGTAGCAGAGGTGCACATAACCTGCACTGGTGCGATGAGTGTAAAATTATGTGGAATATAGATTGTGGAGATTAATCTTTTGGAAGTATGACCGACCACGCACGAAAAGAAAAATTCCTACCAGTCGATTTAGGACGCTTAGAAGAAGTGGCGAAGAGTATTGTTGAATGCTTTGATAACTCTCATCTTCAGGAGAGAAGCCCAGAATACAGAGAGTACATGTTAAAACGAGCTGAAAGTTTAGCTCGAACACACGCTAGAAATTTTGGTCATTATTTCGACACCAAAGAAATAGGAGGGATCATACCTTACGGTTTAGATGAAAAAGATATATGAACCATTCCGCCTGTGCCGAACAGCTAGAGAAGTACGGAGGGGAGACGGCATGCTGTGAGTGTACGGGGCATAGATGTATCGTCTCACCCCCTAAAGAATAATGATATATGAAAAAACGAATAATAATAAACATCCAAGATGATATAGATATAGAAGATGCCGTCAAAAGAGTAGTAAATGTAATTAGTGGTGGTAGAGTAAGCCAAACGGGTGACGGAACGAAACACTACTGCTGGGTAACAACTTGGGCAGACGGTGTGGCAGTCGGCACGAACCGAAAAAAGAATAAAAATACTGATTCATTCAATGTTTGGAAAGATAACCCTAAAGAATAATGAATATGACCTACATAGGAAAAATATTAGCGGAGTTTGATAAAGAGTTTGCTCACGTTAAGATTACGGATAGACATTATTTTAATCCGTGGATTCCTGAAATGAAATCATTTATCATCAAATCAATCAACCAAGCCATAGCAGAAGAAAGGGAGAGGGTGAGGGAGAAGATAGAAAATGCAATTAAATATATTAACTGGTCTCATTCAGTCGGCTCACACAGTGACGATAGTGGAGGAGATAGTGATGTTGAATGCACTTGTAAAGAGGATGAAGCTAGATATAAAACAGAAGCATACAAAAATACTCTTTCCTTCCTCTCTCCCTTAGACAAACCATTAGCAGATAACATTAACGACATATGACCCACAAATGGTGGCACTTTATTTATGGGAAAGAAACATTAAGCGAAGTTGTGTATGAGAAAGGAAATACTCGCACTTCAAATTATTGGGATATATGCAAAAAATGTAAACAACAAATTGGAGAAAAACAAGGTTGCACAACATTTTCATTCGAATTTGAAACACCAATCAAGGTCGTAATAAAGCAATCCAATTAGCAGATAAAGAATAAATATATGAAACTATACAAAGAAACAGAACAAAGCACTTGCTTAATAGAAATAACCCAAAAGTATTCTGAATGGGCCAATAACTACACTTTTAGTTGTCGTGTGGGATTAAGGATATTTTCGTTTATATTTCCCGCTGTTCTAAAGATTGTATTAACTAAAGACTAGACAACCCATTAACAGATAAAGAATAAAAACATGAACAAAGGCTAGGGTAAACGCTTTGAGTACTGAATCAGTATTATTACAAAAGCTATATGACAAACGATGATTTCACAACGCAACCAAATCCATTCGGATACTTCAAGCCGCATGAGGATATGCTTCCTCTCATTCAGGAGGTACGAGAAGCATACACAGTTGTAAATAAGTTTCTTCTCACACTACCAGCAAGTCGTCAGAGATCAATCGCGATCACAGAGCTTGAGACATCAGCTATGTGGGCAATCAAAGGTCTGGTTCTTAATGACCAAAAATCTACTCAACCAAACGAAGGCGGCGCAGGCGGCGTAACAAGAGCTTAACAACGCCTTGATTCAGTACTCAAAGCGCTTGCCTTAGATCAAACATCAAGACATAAACTTATGCAAACCCTAAAAGAAAAATGGCTAGACGCATTACCTATACTGTGTGGACTACTTATATTAGTAGTAACATTCTATGTAATTATTTTCGGAATTTCGCAATTATTACCAACTGATGAGGAAGTCAGAGAAGAGCAAATCAGAAATGTTGAATCTATTAAATTATGTACTGATAATAATTTAGATACTTACCAAGTTGCTGGCGGTAATTGGTATTGTAAACCTAATAAAGAATAATGATATGTCCTACATTAGGGAGATAGCAACAAAACCGACTGTTCTGTTTAGATCAAACATCAAGATATAAACTTATGCGATTCCAAACCGACGACATTATTGAGAGTCAGTACGGCAGTTTCTTAAAGGTGCAAGCGATATTGGGTGAGAAGGTTGTGGTGGGACATCTTTGGGCTAATATAAAGAGTGCTAGAAAAGACCAAGCTATTGGGTTAATTCTCACCGAAGCCAGGCTAGCCACCCTCACCGTCGTTGAACGTGACGGAAAAGATTATGATCCTGAAAGGTGGATGCCGGAGGATGAAGTTGTGTACTATTACCCCGATCCAGCATCAACAAGGCAGATAGGATTGGGTCGCCGTTATATAGACTCCCAATTCGACCGCTTCCTTCTAGACAACGGTCTTTGTTACTCCTTCACCGAAGAAGGCAGACAAGCAGCGATAGCTCGCACAAAGAGGATGTTAGCGGTGAAATAATATGAGGATATATGGGTACTAAACAACTATAGAGCTTATGACCCACTCCCCAAAAAGCACAACCCACTTTGTTTGTAACGAGCGTATGGATAATATATGCCGTGACGGTGTAGTCTGTTGTGCGTGTTGCTCCCATGAATGTGAGATTCACCCCGTCGGATCTCTCGGCATGAGTTTAACAGCAGACCTAAAAGCTACTAATCTTAAACACTAACCTATGACCCTCATCCAAATAGTCTACATCGTGGTCACTTTGCTCGTTATCTTCTCCCCCTTCGCCTCAGCACAACTTCCAGCCTACGCAGGTAGCCTCGCTATGGCCGTCTGGATCGCGCTAACTGCTCTTATGGTCCTTGGTTATGTCTAGGGTGGTTTAAGACCGTACAACCCTCATAGGGGATATGAAGAGAGCCATCACGGCTCTTTTTTGTTATCCCCCTTTAGTGAAGAATGGGCTTGACAAGTATTTGTAGAAATGTAACCGGTTTACGCAGATGAAATTTGTTTGTGAAGATTCAAATTTATCTCCTTTTACCGGGTAGGCGGTCAAACCTTGGGATGCCCTCGAATGCGGGGCGGCTCTTAGGAGGCTTACCGCCCCTGCTAGGCATCGAGAGAGGCTGTCACAGACCAATTAGGGGCATCACCGCTTGGGTATCCGAGGGTCTGGTTGATCTATGCGAGCTTCGGCTCAAACAATTTATTCAGCTCGTCTCCTCCGAGATCAGCTGATAGGAAAATGGTTTGTGAGCAAACGACTAAGCTCATAAACCCTTCCCTCATTGCTCGTGTTTTGACCGCAAGCAGCGAGGGGGGGTGTGCATGAGTAGACAGCGACGTTTCCGCATCAAGCGTGAAGGGCTGAACGCTCACCACGTCTGCCCAACTTCGAGGGGGGGAGGCAACAGGGACAACCTGGTTGTGCTCCCCGTCGAGTTCCATGCCAACTGGCATAAGCTTTTTGCTAACCTCACGGTTGCAGAAGCCCACAGATTCATCGATATCGTCATGCAGCCTGGTCACGAATGGTCTTACAAAGACCTTGACCGAGTTCGTCGTCTGATGATCGAGACGTCATATGAGTGAACTCATTGAATGGGTCATGTCATGTGCCTGTGTCGGTCTTTTGCTCGGTGCTGTGGTCGTTGGAGTGTGCTTGAAAGCCCTCGACAATGAACTCAAGCAGCCGAGGTAAATCTTGCGTAAGCCCAACAGGGTAAACCGCCAGGAAGTTACGCAGGGTCTTCTGAAAACCCTGCACCATTCCTAATGTGTTGATCATTTATTTACCCCTCGGTTTTCCTAGAGATATGAAATGTACTAAATGCGGTCGAGCAAAGCGGAAGGGCCATAAGTGTGCCTAGTGGAGAAATTGAGATTAAGACGTGCATGAGATGCAAGCACGCTATTCCACGACGAGGGCCGAGGAGATGCGCTGATTGTCGCTCGCAACCCCTTGAACCTATTGAGGAGATTAGGGAAAGACTGGGTTTAGTCCCCAAGCAACCCGAATGCGCTCCGGCGTTTAAAAAGGGTACAAGAAGGGCAATGTGCCACGCAGGACTGCACAGCTGGAGATTCTTTGCGAAGTTTACCCAGAAATGCTCAGTCTGTTATCTCGATCGTCCGTTACCAGAATTATTTATGAATAATCTTTAGATATGAAAGTCAGTGAACTCAAAGCCTACCTAGTCGATAAGAACGATGCGGCAGATGTCGAAGTAAAGCTCAACTACGTGATTATAGCCCCTACGGTAGAAGAGGGAATCGGGAAGGTTGAAGAAAAGGCTTAATACGCCCTTCTCTCGCTTACGGTGGTCATGCTTTGTTCTTTCCGTTCATTTCCAACTACTGTAAGCGGAAAAAGTGCAGATTAAGCACTTAACACTAATAATATGAACGTTTCACCTCGCAAGAAGATGGCTATGGGACTCAAGAAACCTACCGGTCTTAAGTCTATGGTTCCCGTTAAGAAAACGATGAAGATGGCTAAGAAAGTCGGACGATCTCGCTAATTGTGAACCCCCCAAATCCTAATGGTGCAAACAGCACTACGTCTGATCCTAGAGAACAGACTTGTTGGGATTTATACGTGCAGTCGATCCTAGATGGCAGGGAAAGTGCCCAGCAAGCTGCTATCGACGCAGGTTACGAGGAGGCCACAGCGAAGAACGTTACACTTCGTGGCTGGTTCAAGGAGCGAAAAGAGAAGCTACACCGAAGGGAAATGCTCTCAAAAGCCGAGAGAGTTCTCGACCGGACACTCGACATGCAACCAGTAAATGTTAATGGGCAGATTGATGTGCCTCTCCTTCGAGTCCAGACGGATGTGGCCAAAATCGTAGTCACTACTCTTGGCAAGAATGAGGGGTACTCAACAAAGACCGAGACAGACATCACATCTAACGGAGAAACGATCAAGGGGTTTACTTACGTTATGCCAAAAGAGTGAATATGCTCACGTCTGTTGGAGGCAGACCGAAAACATTACTAAGTGTTATTCGATTCATTAGGAATCAAAGCAAATACTCCCATGCCTTTATGGGAGCTAATCCCGTTGTCCGTTTCAATTACTGCGTCGTCTGCAAGGCGATGACAAACCGTGAATATCGAGACGGCTCAAAGGGGAAGGTAAGCGCCAATTGCGAATGTGGGCCTATGAGGAAAAACATGATCATTTCTAACTCCAGCGGAGATTTTAAGGAGAGGAAGAATGGGCGTAAAACCCTCAGGGTTCCCGTAGACGGTAAATGGGTAACGATTAAGGCAACCCCGATAAAAACTACATGATCCCGACCATAATCCCCACTAAGAAGCAGCATGAAGCCTGGCGAGCCTTCAAAGACCCTCAGGTGTCTGAGATATTCTTCGGCGGTGGAGCTGGGGGAGGCAAGAGCTGGTGGCTGTGTGAGACACGACTGACGAATGCGTATTTTTATCCTGGCTATAAGTCTTTTATTGCTCGTAAAGAGCTTAAGCGATTGATGCAGTCGACCTACATGACGTTTACTAAGGTTTGCAACCACCACAAGATTCCTGAAACTGACTGGAAGCTTAACGGGCAATATAACTACATCGAGTTCAAGAATGGCAGCCGAATCGACCTGATCGACGCTAACGCTCAGCCGAGTGACCCACTTTACGAACGTTTCGGATCGCTCGAATACTCGGACGGGGCTTTTGAAGAAGCCGGAGAGTTAGACTTTCTAGCCTTTGATGTACTTGGTAGCCGCATCAATCGTCATTTAAACGACGAGCTAGGCATCATCGCTAACAAATGCGTGACAGGTAACCCTAAGAAGAATTGGACGTATACACGCTACTACAAGCCCTACAAAGATGGTGCCTTACAGCCTGGCAGGCGCTTCATTCAGGCCCTGTACTCAGATAACGAATATGCTGCGAAATCTTACGCAAAAACTCTGTCTGGTATCTCAGACAAAGCGATCAAAGAGCGTCTGATGTTTGGAAACTGGGAATATGACGATGATCCAGCGACTTTGATGGATTACGACACGATTTCAGACTTGTTCACGAATATCCCTGAACACTCGGAGGAGAATTACTTAGTAGCCGATGCCGCACGGTACGGAGGGGACAAGATCGTGCTGACGTTCTGGAAGGGATTACTTTGCTACAAGGTGCTCTGGCGAGTGAAGCAGGGGACCGACGATACTGAGACATGGATCAATGAAGAGGCTATGCGAGAGCGTGTGCCACGCAGTCATATCTTGATCGACGAGGACGGTATCGGGGGAGGAATCGTTGACCACTTAAAAGGTGCTAAGGGCTTCACAGCCAACCAGTCACCGTTTGACGAGAACGGCAAGCGGCCAAACTACAAGAGTCTCAAAGACCAATGCGGCTATAAGCTTTCTGAACTTGCGAAAGCTCGACAGATTGGAATCCGAGTTAATGATGTGAAGATCAAGGAGGAACTTATTGAAGAGCTTGAGCAAATTAAGACTTTTGAAAGTGATAAGGATACGCCCCTCAGACTTGTCCCAAAGGAGAAAATTAAAGAAATCATTGGTAGATCACCTGACTTTTCCGACTGCTTGCTCATGCGCATGTACTTTGAACTCCGACCGGTCAAGAAGGCAGGGGGAGTAGTAATCGCTAGGCCGAATTACGGGTCAAGCTACGGCGGAGGTACAAAGATACCCACCGCAACTGACTGGACGCTTCTAGGAAAACGTTAGCTAAACTGGTAGGATTTACCTACAAATCCTGCGAGAATTAAAGGATTTATGATCATTGAACTGACGCTTAAGCGGGACGAAATAACTAAAAAGATATTGTCTCAGGTTTCAAACTACAACCCCTCTGACGAAGTAAAGAAAAGAACTGCACAGGTTATCAATGACTTTGGCCTTGCAAACCTGGTTAAAACTAAGCCTTACGCTGAATTTAACTACCTTTCCCTTGTTGATCGAGTGAATCTGGATCAGACGAGCTATAATCAATTCCCTGGCACTCGTTCGCAAGATCCGGCAGAAGCTTGGCGTTCTTTAGCTTTCCGGCCGATTGTTCGCAATAAAATTATCTCAATCGCAGCTCACATCACCGCCGCCGTCATTTACCCGAAGATTTACGCCCAGAACGATCAGGACGAAGAAGATAAGGACGCAGCTCAAGTCATGCGAGACATCATGGAATGGGTATCGGACCAATGTAATTACGATAAAACCTTTCTTTATACAGTCATTGCGGCCTTAGTTAATCCGGCGGCTATTGTCCACACCGAGTTCGCTGAACGCTACCGTGAGATCAAGGTTGTGAAAGAGGACGGCAAGTGGGAGATCAAGAAGGTACTCGACGAGTTGTTCAGCGGTTTCCAGGATACTTTGGTTCCCGTGGCTGAGCTTTGGATCGCCAACGCCTACGAACATGATATTCAGAAGCAGCCTTACCTAATCTGGAGGCGAGTTATTGATTACGCCACCGCTAAGGCCAAGTACGGCGAGAAGAAACCGTTTAACTACGTTAAGCCGGGCGTGCAGTTTCTGTACTCAGACGAACAAGGTCTTTTTTACGAGGAATACGATAAATCCCTTCAAGGTCGTCTGTGTGAGGAAGTTTTGTACTACAACCGTTCAGGGGATTTACAACTTTCCTTCTTAAACGGTGTGCTGATGGATGACGTTGATCAGCCAAACCCTCGTCAGGACAAGCTTTACCCATTCACTAAAGCTGGTTATGAACTTTTTGATGACGGTAGGTTCTTCTACTACAAGTCTTTGGCTTTCAAGCTTGCTAATGATGAGGATCTAATCAACACCGCCTACAGAATGGTCGCAGACGGTACATACCTAGCGATCATGCCGCCAGCCGTTGTCTTTGGTAACGACTCAATCAACTCGTCGATTATCGCACCGGGTGTAATCACGACGATTGATAACACAGAAGGGAACGAACGAGCCGCTTTCCAGACGATACAAACAAACAACAACCTAAATGCAGGCTTTAACTTGATTGAGAAGGCCGAGGGGTCAGTTTCTGAGAGCTCACAGAGCGAGCTTGAGTCCGGTAACGCTTCCAGCGGTTCTCAAACGGCCTACGAGATCAGTAAGCTCGACCAGAACGCTAAGGTTATGCTCGGCTTGTTCGCCAAGATGGTCGGCTTCATGGTGAAAGACTTTGGGACGCTTCGTATCGGTGACATTCTCCAACACGTCACCGTGGGCGAGGTCATGCAGCTTGAAAACGGGGACACTCGCTTAAAGTTTAAGAACTTCGTACTGCCTGAGAAAACTGTTGACGGTAAGACTAAAAGCAAGCGGATTGAGTTTGACGCTGGTCTACCTGATGAGGCGACTGATGATGAAATCATGGAGCTTAGTCAGAAAATAGCTACAAAACAAAGAGGTTTAAGCAATAATGTGACCATCACGAAGGTAAACCCGACCCTATTCCGCAAGCTTAAGTACAAGGTGATGGTTAGCCCTGAAGCCATGAGTCCTAAGAGCGACGCCTTGAAGAAGGCCTTGAGCTTGGAAGCTTACGGTTTGGCTGTAGCTAACCCCCTCGTCGATCTTTCTGCTGTCACCCGTGATTTCCTGTTTGGTTCATTCGATCAATCTAAGGACGATCCGGAGAAGTACATGAAGAAACCAGAGCAAATGCAGGCATCACCCGGAATGCCAGGTGCGCCACAATCCGGTGGCCAAGACATAGCAGGAATGCTCGCTAAAGAAACAGGCAACGCAGGCTTAGAAAAATCATTAGCTAAAGCCGTATAACTATGGAAACTGTGAGAGCTGATCAATTCAAGCGGGTGTGCATCGTGCCTAGTTGTGAGAGCGAAGAACTATTGGAGATGACGGACGCAAGTGGTAGCCCGTCGCCAGCCCTGAAATGCGCTAAATGCGGTGTCGTTTCCACCATCTTCGGTACAAAACTATGAAGCTTCATATTTCAAGGCAACAGTGGATGTCACTTGATAACGACACTAGACGCCAGTTTGTCGACAAGTTCTTAATCAAGAAGAGTGGGCCAACCGAGGTCGAACAACGTGCTGAAGGCTCTGTGTACGTTTCTGACGGGGTTTTGGAGAAAGACCTAGATAGGTCGTTCAACTTGATCCACATGATCGAATACCTAGGGGATTCTTTACCCTGGTATCGCAAAGATTTAACAGATTTTATCTTAAGCCTCGTATTAGAAAAGTTTTATGGACGAACAGTTGAATGGAACGACGGACGAGTTAGCAGCAGCACAAGTACCGGAAGTGGCGAAGAAGTTAAGCCCAGAGGAAAAGGCCGACCTCGAAAAGAAGCGGACTCAGTTCCGGAAGTTGCATGATCTGTTGGCTGAGGAGGATTTGCTGGCTACTGAGACCTTTCTCGGTGTCCTAGAGGGTGCGATAGCTTCTTCTTTCCAAGCATTGGAAAGCAAAGTTAAGGTTGAAGAGCTGGTCATTACTGTCCAGAACGACATGATGATTAAAGCCGTACAGATTCTAAAAACTCTCAGTGTCCAAGAGGCCGTGACTTTCACCCGTGTTCTTTATAACAAGATGAAAGGTCACACTATGGAGAAAACTAAGGACTGGAAGCTTAAAGATCTTGAGATTGAATTACTATGACGCCTGCTCAACTCGCGCTACTTGTGAAAACCAACAAAAAGCTGAAGAAAGGTAAGAAAAAACCATGTTAAAACACCTTAAAATGTTGGTGTCAAACTGGCTCTTGCGCCACGTTCTGAACCTCATTACAGAGAAGGGGTCTATCGAGATAAGAGTTACCGACATGAGAAAGAAGATCGGGCATGTTTACATAGACGGCAGAAAAGTCACGTCAGAAGAACAAAGTGTGCTGATTGAGGACACTAAAATGGCGTTGAAACTTCATGGTTTGCAGACAGTAATTAGTTCAATTCGAGCCGAAGCCACATACAACCTTATCAACAAAAGCAAGGGCATTGACGATATGGTATATGCGAAGGCCATGTTGTACACTGTAGACGTGTTACAGAAGCGTTTAACAGCGCTTTCCAATCTTTCACAACCTTAGATCTGCGAGATCAACTGCGAGACCTGGGCGGCTTTATAGCCGTCTTGGTACTTTGCATGTCTCGCAGCATGTAATCTACCGAGACTGCTTCAAAGCTGCCCAGAAATGGGTAGTTTTTTGTTAAGGCAGCTCGCGCCTATTAAGTCGAGATTCTAAAGGTAGCGCTGACCTTAATAGCGATTTGTATGGAGAACGCAACCAACCCAGTAGAGGCTGTAACTACTGAAACGCAAGCTCCTGCGCCACAAACAAACGAGGTAGCAACTGAAACGCAGTCGCCACCGCAGCCCGCCATTGATTACGCAGCCGAATATGAGAAGGAACGAGAGCGACGTGAGCGTGCTGAGTATGCCCTTTATAAAAAGAAGAAGGCAGAAAAGACCGCTAGAGACATCCAGGAAAACGAGACAGGTGTTGTTGACTCTGATGATGTAAAAGCTCAGGTCGAAGAACACTTCGTCGCTATGGCGATGGCTCGTGAGGAAAAGCAGTCTGAGGATCTCATTGATGAGGAGCTCATGCGCATTACCTCAAACCCTGATGAACGGAAACTCATTCGCTTCAAGTACGAGAACGCAATCAACCGGACGGGATTTTCTCGCCTTTCTATCCGTCAAGATCTGGAAGACGCTCAGTACCTAGCCAATAAGCCACGTGCCCAAAAGGAACGTGCCGAGCTAGCTCAAACAGCTATTTCTAAACAGACGATGCCGGGGAGTGGGATGGGAACAAACCTTGATCGTCCAACAGGTGAGCCAGACATGTCTAAAGCTTTCAGTAAGTACGACTGGGAGCATATGCAGAGGGCGAACTTTTCAGAGGCCATGATCAAGGCCGCTTACAACCAACTTAAAAAATAACCAAAAACCTTATGTCTCTCGGAGACATCTCGATCTTGTCCCCTGGTGGTCAGCACTTGCCACCTTCTATGCGCTTCCGCACAGAATTAAACACCACAGTAGCTAACCCTGGCGAGCCTGTCGCTATTGGCGGCACCGGTACAAACTATGTAGCTGTGCTTGCTGACGCCAAGCCACTTACATCTGACGCCTCTTTCGCCGGTATCGCTTCTTCCCTCTCCACTCAGACCGCTGCGGTTGATGGTGTGGTTGATGTACTGATCCCAGTCGGCGGCATCGTTTACGCCTGTAAGGCAAAGACCTCCACAACCTTCGACACTGACGCTGAAATCCTCGCTGTCTTAAATGACAACGTGGCTCTTGATCTCACGGCTGGTGTCTATACGGTTGATGTAGCGGCTGGTTCCGCTGGTGGAACTGGTGCTTTCCGAATCGTAGGCGGCGACCCTTCGACTGCAACTGTTTACATGATCGCTAAGTCAGCTGGAACTTTCCTCGCCTAACCCTATATGTCTGTAACAAACGCATTAAACCCAACCGTAGTAAAGACTGAGTTAGACGCTATCTTCGTGCAGGAATACAGCTATCCAATGGCCCCAAGCGTGGCTACAGCTGAAACCCCTGAAATCTTTAAGCAATTGACTATCGGTAACGCTGCCCACATTGAGGCCGTGTTGTCCGGTGGTGGCGGTCTCTGGACTGCTAAGGGAGAGGAAGAGCCTGTTGCTCTTGGCTCGCCTCGTGTTGCTAACAAGGTTACTTACTACGCTGTTACTTTCGCTCGTGGACTTGCTATCTCAAAGGAATTCTTTGATGACAACATGCACTCCACCTACTCAGAGATGGTTAAGAAGTTCGCTGATGCTGCACGTGCAACTCGCGAAACGACTGCCTTCGCCCTTTGGCGCAATGCTTTCACAACCACTTTGACTGCTGACGGCATCTCATTCGTCGACGATGCTCACACAACCATCGCTGGCTACACGGTTGATAACCAGGTAGCTTCTAACGCTGTTCTGTCACCAACTGCGCTTAATACCGCTATGGTGCAGCTTCAGCAACAGATCTCTCAAGATGGCATCATCATGGGCCAGCAAGGTGTTTTCCTGTTGGCTCCTTCAGCTCTCTTCAAGAGCGCTTGTGAAATCACTGGTTCAGCTTTGGCTTCTGGTACTGCCAACAATGACATGAACGTCTTCTCGACGGCTTATGCCATTCGCGTGTTCCAGTCTCCATACCTCGGTGCTGCCGTTTCTGGTGGTTCTGACACTGCTTGGTTCCTCTTGTCTCGCAATCATGGCGTAACCCGCTATATCCGTGAGGCACTGACCACTCAGCTTGTTGATTACGTTTACTCAAACAACGACGAGTACGTTTACAAGGGTCGTTTCCGAGAAGTTTACGGAGTAACAGACTACGTAGGCGTCGTCGGATCAACCGGTGCTGGTGTCTAGTAGGTGAAAGGGAGGGGCTAATCACCCCTCCCTGGTTCGGTTTATTCATCACTCTGTTGGACTTTGCCCCCATAGGCGAAAGGAAAGCCGCAAGGCTTATATATCAAGGGTGGTAACAAAATTATATGGCAGTAACAAATTTAGACAGTTTAGAACTTGGAGGAACACTCGCCGTGGCAGGCGCACAAACAGTGTCTGGTGCGCTTGCCGTGTCTGGTGCCTCAACACTTAGCACGGTTCTCTTCAAAGACTTGACCGAGGTAGTGGCCGCCACAAATGTCATTACGGCCGCAGAATCTGGCTCAGTGTTTATTCTGAACGCAGCAACGGAATTCGTTTCGACGCTGCCTGCCGTCGCAGCTGGTTTGCATTTTACGTTCATCGTGGGTGCAGCCCCTGTCGGCGCTTCTTACACAGTGGTCACAAATGCTTCCGCAAACATCATCGTCGGTAAATCATTCCCAGCTAGCGGTGCTGCTGGCGATACTGGGGCGACGGACGACACCATTACTTTTGTTGACGGCGCGGCCGTCGCAGGTGATATGGTCGAAGTTTGGAGCGACGGGACTTCTTGGTTCGCTTACGGATTCCCAAGCGTTGCTACGGGTATCACGTTTACCACTGTTTCTTAGTTCTTGCCTTAGCCTCTTTATGGGGGCTAGGTCGATTAACTAAATTTCTATGCCTCAAGATTACGCCAGTTTAGTCATCCGTTCTTCCGGTATCCTTACTGGTTCTTACGTTGCTGCGGATGTCGTCGGCATCGATTCCTTAACTACCCTTAACCAGGAGAGAAACCAACTTATCATACTGGTCGATTTCACTATTGGCTCCCTGACTACAGCTGAGATTAAGTTTGAATTCTCGCACAATGGCACGGATTTCTACCAAGAAACTTTCGGGACTATTGTGACCGGTACTGAGAGCGACTACCTCGGCTTACATCAAATTGGGGCTACAGGTCTCTACCGCATTCCTGTTCAGACTAAGGATCGTTTTATTAAGGTCTCGGCAAAGGGGACCGGTACAGCTACTGGATCTTTACTTGCTTTAACGGCCATTGTAGGGGTCGCTTAAAATATGAGTAACTTTGGTATAAAACTAGCTACAGGTGGTGCCGCCGAAACGGTCATCATTACGAGTGACGTGGTTAACGCCGAAGCCGTCGCCGACACAACAACTGACGTTACTGGCCTTGAGTTCCCTGTCGTATCAGGGAGCACATACTGGTTCAATTTCACGATCATTTATACCGCGGAGGCAGGGACCACGGGTTCACTTTGGACAATCAATGGTCCAGCTACCACGCTTCTCGGTTACCGCAACATCTGGTCTTTAACAGCCTCTACAGTTACCACAAATAACCAAACAACATACAACGCTCCAACAACTAGTAACTCCGCAACTGCAAGAACGGCTGGCAACATCGCCTCGATTGAAGGCTTTATTACTCCATCAGCTGATGGGACTGTCATAGCCCGATTTGCGAGTGAGGTAGCTCTATCGGCAATCACGGCGAAGGCCGGATCGTTCGTGCAGTATCAGAAAGTAATCTAGTAACTGAATTCTTCTAAAGTTTAACCGCAACCGCTTATGAAAATCTTAACACTCAAGGCTGGGACGATGAGCGAGCTACGACGGTTCTTTGGCCTATTGCCTTATACCGAGATCGCAAAGGCTTTCGAGCTTGAATAGCAAAGTATGTCTGTAACACGCATCCCAAAACAGCTCACGATCATGTCGGCTAAGGCCACTACCGGAGTCGGTACGCCTCAGCTCGTTAATGATTTTAAGAATATTCAGCTGAGTTTAACGTCGCAGACAAGCGCTAACTTTACGGCCAAGATTCAGGGTAGCTTCGCCGCACCTGAGAGTGCGCCAAATTTTGCCGCCGCAGCTTCGGCGACTAACCCCTGGTTCTTTGTGAATTCATGGGACTTATCAGATATCACGACCAATGTGACCGGAGCTACGGGATACGCCGCTACGGGTACGGACATTGTAAAAGGCATTCTGGTCAATACTGATGCTCTGGTCTGGCTGAATGTGAGTATCACAGCTATTTCTGCTGGGTCGGTTAACGCCACAGCGGTTATCTACAATAACGAATAGGCTTATGTCCTTTCATAGTTTTGGAGGTGGTGGCGGCGGAGGCGGAACCGTTACTAGTGTTTCGGTCACTACTGCTAATGGTGTCTCAGGCTCAGTAGCCGATGCGACTACTACCCCAGCCCTTACGCTCACACTCGGTGCTATCACGCCCTCCAGCGTCGTCGCTACTGGCTCGATTCGCTCTAACACATCCGTGATATTGGAAGAGACCGGCGCAGGCACCGACACTATCACCATTCAGGCCCCTGCTTCGATTGCATCTTCGTTTAGCTTAACCTTGCCCGATACTGACGGAGACGCTGACCAATTTCTAAAAACAGACGGTACGGGTGTTTTGAGCTGGTCTACCCCGGCTGGAACGGGGGATGTGTCCAAAGTAGGAACCCCTGCCAATAACCAAATCGGAGTCTGGACAGGGGACGGAACGATAGAGGGTGACGCAAGCCTCACTTGGGACGGTACAAGTTTCAATATTGCTACAGCTAAGAACTTCCAGATTGCTGGTGCAACCATCCTTGCCGACGCTGCCGGTACTACAACCTTAAGTAATATTGATGCAATTGATGCCACAACTGAATCTACTATCGAGGCCGCAATTGACACCTTAGCTAACCTGACGAGCATTCAAGGTAAGACAGTCACTCTAGGCGGTAATTTTATAACATCAGGTGCTAGCAGCCTGACACTGACGACAACCGGAGTTACAAACGTAACGCTGCCTACCACGGGGACACTTGCAACTTTGACTGGTACAGAGACACTCACAAGTAAGCGTGTTACTCAGCGTGTTGTGTCGATGGCCGATGCTACGTCGTTCACTCCCACGGCAGATACGGCAGACCAAAACACGCAAACAAATACCCAAGCCGGAGGCACGCTTACGGCTAACGCACCTTCTGGAACACCTACGGATGGACAAAAACACATTCTTAGAATCAAATCAACCAACGTACAAACATTCGCCTGGGGCCCAATTTATAGAGGGTCGAATACGGTAGTTTTGCCGGTTGCCACAACAGGCACGAGTAAAACTGATTACTTCGGTTTTATTTATAACTTCGCAGATACAAGGTGGGATTGCGTTTCAGCCTCATACGGTTATACCTAATTTATGGCCAATAGATATTGGGTGGGAGGTGCTGGGACTTGGAACGGAACGGCTGGCACAAAATGGGCCACTACTTCAGGCGGCGCAGGCGGTTCTGCCATACCTACCACTTCTGATGATGTTTTCTTAGATGCTGCGTCCGGTGCGGTGACTGTTACTGTTTCAACCGGCAACACCGGATGTTTGAGTCTGGACTGTACGGGCTTCACGGGAACTCTCGCAGGTACGGGCTCGCTTACGATTGCTGGTAGTTTAACACTCGTCGCTGCCATGACCCGTACATATACGGGTGGCCTTACTTTTTCGTCAACTTCTACAGGAATAACAATCACACTCGGCGGCAAAACGACAGCCTCTAACGTTACTTTTAATGGTGTAGGTGGAGTCTGGACGGTGCAAGATAACTGGGATGCTGGAACTTCTACTACTGCGAATGTTATTACCGTAACTAACGGCACTCTTGATTTTAACGGGAAACTTACTTCTTGTACTGGTATTGTTTCGAGCAATAGCAATACTCGTACTATCACCATGGGTGCTACGACGAGTAACTTGACTGGAACAACTCCAATTAACTTCACTACGGCCACAGGCTTAACTTTCAATGCTAATACATCTACGCTAACATGTACGAGTAATGGAACTTTAAACTTCAGTGGCGGAGCTCAGACATTTTATAATGTTACTTGTGGTGGTGGCACCTTTACTGGCGCAATGACAGGTGCTAATACTTTTAATAATCTTACCTTAACAGGATCGGCGTCAATTGACTGCTCAATGTCTTTAACTGCGGATATTACGATTACTGGAACATTCACCTCAAACGGCAACGGTGCTGGGACGCAGCGTATCCTAATTAATCAACAGACGCCAGGAGCTGGAACCGGTATAAGAACTGGAACCACGGTTACAATTACGGCAGGGTCTACAACTCTCACTAATACCGACTTCCGTGACATTGTTGGAGCTGGAGCTGCGGCTTGGACTGGCACAAGTCTTGGGGACGCTCAAGGTTGCTCTGGTATTACATTCACCTCGTCCGTAACACGTTATTGGGTGGGAGGTACTGGGTCTTGGGCATCCGCTTCCGAGTGGTCAACCTCATCTGGTGGTGGTGGTGGAGCAAGCATCCCTCTTCTGCAAGATACAGCCGTCTTTGATGCTAATTCCTTTACTGGAGCAGGACAGACTTTGACGCTGAATGGGGCTCGTTATACTTCGTTAGATTTTACAAATGCTACAAATGATCCGACGCTTTCCCGTTCAACTGGGGATTTTTACGGAAGTCTCATCCTGAAATCAGGAATGGCTTTCTCGTCTGCAGTTACGTTGGCAGGCCAAGGTTCCTTCTCACTTAATTTGGTAGGAGTAACTATTGCACCTCTGGCAGTTGCTGTTGGTAACGGTACTATTCAATGCTTAAGCAATATAGTAAGCAGCGGTTCGTTCACTTTATATTCCGGAACCTTTGATGCAAACAACTTCAATATCACGGCAAGCACTTTCTCTTCGAGCAGTTCGAGAACACGTGCCCTTACCTTCGGGTCAAGTAGTTTCACCGTTACAGGCACAGGAACCGTGTGGAGCTGTGGGGTAGTTATCAACTTCACATTGAACGGGGGTACAGGGAACATCATCATCAATGACGCTTCTGCTACGGGGAAAGCTTTTGACGGTGGTGGGCTTGTATACAACAATATCCAATGTACTGGGGCTGGATCAGGAACCTTTACCATCACAGACTCTAACACATTTAACACTTTCACGGTCGACACCCCACCGCACACGGTGATCTTTGAAGCTGCTTCAACACAAACGATTACAACATTTAGTGTAAACGGTACGGCTGGTAACTTGATGACACTTGGCTCAACTTCGGCCACAAACTTCACTCTTTCGAAAAGCACAGGGGTTGTCTCCGGCGTATATTTGTCGATAGCTAACTCAACTGTGGGTGGGGGTTCGACGTGGTATGCAGGGGCTAACTCCACTGACGCTGGGGGAGGCAACATCGGCTGGCGTTTCCACGCCCCAGACAACGGTCATAATTTTGCGATGGTCGTTTAAAAAAAATATGTCATACACAATCAGCGACTTAAAAGTTGACCTAACAGGAATCCTTCACGGAACAACCTTGAACGAGGTTCAAAGCATCGACCAGATCATTTCTAGGGCTGGGCGTGCGCTAATGGATGACGTTGATCCGATGGAAACTATTCGTATCGCTCAACTCTCAAGCCCGCTTTTTGACCGTGTTTACGATTACACCTGTCCGGCTGATCTAAAAGGCGACCGAATCATTGATATCCGTCCGCAAGTCAACCGGACACTTGCTGACCGCTTCTTTCAAACCTATAACGAGACATTCGACCTAACCAAGGCCGCCATTGGCGTAGCAGGCGATTTCACCATCCAATATAACACTGGGGTCAAATCAATCCGGATCGCCAAGAGTCTGGTTACAGCCATCCTTTTAAATGGCGCTGACTCTTTGACGGGCAATGGGACATGGGTTGCTGGCGGCGACGCAACAGACCTCACATTAGACACGTTAAACTACGTATACGGCGGCGGCTCGCTACGTTTCAATGTCTCTGGGGCAGGTACGACAGCTTATCTCGAAAACACCACCATGACGGCGGTCGATTTAAGCCGTGATGAGGATCAGGGTTCTGAGTTCGTCTACGTCTGGATTCCTAACTCGTCGGCGGTAACTAACTATATTTTACGCTGGGGTTCTTCCTCTGCTGATTACTGGTCGGCGACCGTAACGAGCGTGCAGGACGGGACTGCTTTCCAGAAAGGCTGGAACCTTTTGCGTTTTAATTGGGACGGAGCGACCGTGACAGGTTCGCCTGATGCTACAGCCGTCGATTATGTACGCCTAACAGTTACTTACGACGGAGATGCTGATACTGATTACCGATTCAACAGTTTTACTTCTCAGCTCGGATCAATCTACGAGTGCGAATACTACTCAAAGTTCCTTTTCCGTGACGGTACGACCGGAGCTTTCAAGGAAAATGTTACCGATGATTCCGATATCGTCAACTTAGATACAGATAGCTATAACTTGCTGCTGAATAAAACAGCATTTTTAACAGCTCAGCAGATTCAAGGGTCAAACAGTGGCTTCGACGTTGCCTTCTTTAAAGGCGAATACGACGATGGTTTAAAACGCTACGTCGCTAAAATAAAGTCTCAGGTCATTAGACCGCAGCAGCGCTATTACCGCATGCCCACACGCCGTACGACGATTATCCGCCCTTCATAAATATGGAGAAATTCGTTTTAGTAGAGAAATTTAACGGCTACAACCACAAGGAGGACCAGACCAATCTAGCACCTGGCTTAATGGTCGAGGGTTCTCGTAATGTTCTCACTAACGACGGTGAGCGAGTTATGGTTCGTCGTGGCTATACCCTCGATGGTCAAGCGAATAGCGCAAACACGCCGATCACAGCCGCTTATGACTGGAATGATCGTCATACGGGAGAAGCACGACATGTACGGGCCTATCAAGATGAGCTTGAATATCGCTATGTTGATAGCGCAGGCACAGTAACTTGGCGACAATTAGCTGATGGGTTCGGGGAAGATGTCAATTTTAACTTCGCAGAGTTTTGGGACACTACGGAGTTGATTGACCGTCTTTTGATGGTAAATGGGACTTCGAATATTTACGACTGGTCAGGTGGTGTGACGACTTTAGAGTCAGTTACTGCTAGTACAATTAAAAAGGAGGGGGTAGAAACATGGGGTGAAGAAGGTTTTTATACATCAGGCACTCGTTCCGTGGTGCTTAACGGTGTCACCTACGCCTATACAAGTGGGGAAGGGACTGACACGATTTACGGTGTAACGCCTGATCCGACCCTATCTGTTTTTGACCAGTCTCAGACCGTCCAGGACGCTTTGTCCCCGTTTGGTGAGGCAGACGCTACTACTAAGCATAATGCCCTCGCTCAGAGCTTTATAGCAGGGTTAGCACCTATTGTGGGGGTGCAGCTCTTCAAGAGCGCTGACACGGGTTCGCTACTCGGCTCAATAACGGTTGAGATATTTGCTGACCTCGCCGGTTCTCCGACCGGATCAGCCTTAGCCTCAGCCACTGTTTTTAATGGCACGTGGCTGTTAAAGCCGACCGGCCTGTTCGGAGTGACGTTCACAACCCCAGCAACGCTTAGTGTGGGGCTTACTTACTGGATTAAGGTTTCAGCTTCCACGGCTGACAACGCTAACCATCCGAATATTGGCACTAACGCAGCCGGAGGTTATGCCTCAGGTTCGGTTAAGGCTTATAACGTAACGGACGGCTGGTTTGCTGTCGCTACGATAGACTTCTTCTTTAAGACTGTAACCTCGGCAACGGCACAAGCCGCTGGGCAGATTATTCACCAAGCGCTTAGAACGACTGCTAACAGTGCAATCACTGCGTTACCGGATACGTTTGCGAACGATTTAATTTCCGTTCTTTACAACTACATTTACGTCGGTTCGTTTGTAGACAGATCAGTTTACTTGTCAAAGCAAAACAGCTTAATTGATTTCTCTTTCTCATCGCCTCGTCAGCCAGGCCAGGGGGCCATCATTACCCTCGACGCTACTCCTGTTGGAATGATCCCTGAAGAAGAATTCATGTACATCTCGGCAGGTAAGAGCTTCTGGTTTCGTATCTCACTTCAGCTCGGTGCTGATCAAACCTCGGAAGCCTTAATTATTGACCGACTAAAGACTACTGGACAGCAGGCTGCTAAGAGTCAGGCGTTTATCACTAAGAACAAAAATTCGGTGATTTACGTCTCCAATGAACCGACGATCACTTCTTTAGGCCGTGTTGAGCTGATTGAGACCCCACAGACGACGGACATATCTGACCCTATCAAGGACGATATGGACGTTTTCAGTTTCGATGGTGGATCGTCTGCTTACTTCAAGAATAACCTGTATGTAGCTGTCCCAGACGAAGGCTTAGTGCTTATTTTTAACGGTGCTAAGGGCTGGTGGGAGGCTCCACAGAATCTTCCGGTGAACTTCTTCTCGATTATTGAGGGTGAGTTGTACGGACATTCTGCGAGTGTGCCTGAGACCTACAAACTTTTCGATGGGGTTAATGACAACGGTGTAGCTATCGATGCTAAAGCATATTTTAGCTACATGCAGTTCGGAGACCGAGCGAATTTTAAGAACATGACCCAGTGGTACACCGAGGGCTATATCAGCTCGAACACGAGCCTGACTTGCCGTATCTTGTATGAATATAAAGGGAGCAAATCAATCAGCGCCTACGAGATTGATGGCTCTGACAACACGATCATATTTGACAAAACGGGGGGCGGATCGTTTGGAAAGCAGTCGCTAGGCAAGAGGTCGCTAGCCGGACGTGGCTCGACAGTAAGTACGCTTTTGCCGCCTAAATTTAGGGTTATTAACAGCTTTCCTAAAGAGGATTTCTACGAAATGCAGATTCAATACGAGTCGGTAGGTGAAGATCAGCATTGGGAACTTCTAGCTTGGGGGCCGAATGTTCAGGCCTCAACTGCTACGGCTAAAAAGATTAAGCAATAATCACATACAAAGATAACAACAGACAAAGAGGAAAAAACGAGCGTAAATTGGTAGACTTTAGCTGATAATTGTGCTGCGAGACCCTATTAAAATGTGGCTGATACACGTAATTACGTTCAAGGACAAGATTATTTCCTCAGTGGGAGCGGAATAACCCTGTCGGCGACAAGCGCAGTTCTTACATCGATGGAGTATCCAGACGGCACGCTTATTGTGATGGCTGATTTTGGCACACTCGGTTACATCACTTTCGAGCCTGAGACAGAGAAGGAGGAGAACGCTAGCTTTACTGGGATTACTCAAAACGCTAACGGAACGGCCACCATTACCGGCCTGACTCGTGGTCTGGCATTTAAGACCCCGTATACGGCTGATTTAGCACTCCGCCAGTCGCATTCTGGCGGATCTTTGGCCCGTATCTCGAACTCGGCTCCTTTCTATAACGAGTTAACGAATAAAAATAACGACGAAACGATCAACAACGCTTGGACATTCCCAAGCACCGAGGCCGCACGTCCTCAAAATGGCGCTGATACTGACACGGCGATTCTTGCGGCCCTTGTCACTTTTGGTCAATTGTCTCGGACTTCATTTGCTGGCGTTTCTGACGCTTCTACAGTGAGCAAGGGGATCGTCGAGATCGCAACTCAAACCGAAGTGAACGAAGGTGACGATTCTGGTAGCACCACGGCTCCGGTTGTTGTAATCCCCTCTACGTTGCTCCAGACACGCGACTCGGTTATAACTACCGATTTTACTTATGGTGCGACCCTGACCGCTCTAGCGCCTGTCTACGTTGACACTGCCGCCAGTAACAAGCTCAAGCTTGCCTTGGCAACCGCTGCGGCTACTGCGGACACTTTTGTTGGTATCACGGTCGACTCAGGTGTCGACACAGACGTAAACAAGCGTGTGCAAATAGCAGGCATTGTAACGGGCTTGAGTGGTCTCACGCCTGGTGCGGTTGTGTTCCTGACCGATGCAGGCGGAATCAGTTCGGTAGCTGGGACATATCGCTTCCCACTCGGTGTAGCTATTTCGGCGACTGCTATGGAGATGTTCCCCGCTCCGGCACGCAGACCGCTTGATCTGGCTGGTGCTAATTCCTCAGCTACGGTCAGCAACTTTAACGAGTCAATGACGTTCTTTAACGCAACCGACATCACAGGGGCCGAGGCTGAAACACTATCAGCTGGATCGACTACGAATGCTGACACACTACACACGCACGCGATTATCCCTGGGTATTCAGAAATTATCCACGGCAATCTCCCTAGTACCACTCTTGGGCGCTTTCAGTTCGCCATGAATAGTGCGGGGACTTACGGCTACATAGCTAGGCGATGGAGCTCGGGTGCAGACGAGAATTTGGATATTTATCGTTACGTTCTCGATCCGCTTACCAAGACTTTCATCTACGACGGTACGACCGTGAATCTTGCTGACGGCACGTACAGTTTTAGCGGCTTCGCCGATATTGGACTCGTGGCTACAGATAGTTACGTCTACGCAATGGCTATCGGTGCGAGCAACCTTGTGCTTGTGCGGATGCTACCGGATCTGACTTCCGCGACTTTATTTACGACCAGCGGCGCAAACCCTGGAGCCGGTACGATCCTCAGCGCTTGCGGAAACGATACGACGCTCTATCTGAAAAGCACTACAGCGACCTTGCTGCTTGAGTACGCGTTATCAGGAACGACGGCTACCCGAGGCACTGACATTACTTTGACGTCAGGCGTTGCGGGCGTTACTGGTTTTGATGGAACAAACTTATTTAATTACGACCCAGTAACAGGGAATATCCGGAAATATTCAACAGCAGGGGGAGCGGCGGTTTCAACCACCTTGCGGCAGTTTGCGCGAGAAAACAACGATTTCAACGCCAACCCACTCGAAATAACCTCAAACGGGGCTATAGGCCTTCTGTCGACTGGCCCGTTTTTGATCGGTGTCGGAGCGGCGTGGGTGAACGAGACAACTACTGATAGCCTGTTCCTTCGTTTCTACAAAATCTCAAAGCCGTAAATATGGCAAATCCCGCCGTTACTGATCAACAGGCTCTTCCAAACAATCAAATCATTCCGTCGACTCCAGCCGTGAGTGACGCAACGGCTCAACTCTTAAACGAAAGTAACCTGATCCAATCAGGGCAGGTTAAAGCTGCGGTCGCTTCATCTGAAACTTATAACGCACCAAAACCAGCTCCAGCGGTCATTACAAGCGCCCTAGCCGACACGATGAACACGGAGAACCAAAATACACTTAACACCTATACGACACAGCTAGAGGCCGCTAATACAGCTAACACCGCTGCAACAACTAGGACTACTACCTCACCAACGCCCACAGTCACGGCTCCAGGGGCGGTAGCAAACCCGCTCCAACCGAAGATCGATGCTTCTAATAGCGCTATCGATGCAGAGTTCACAGCGGCCAATAACCTGCTCTCCTCTCGCATGGCGTCGCTTGATGCTGCGAACCAAGCTGCTATCCAGAATATTCAACGGGTTTTTGCTGGTCGTCGTGAAGAAACTAAGACACTCAATAACGCTCTTGTGGCTACCAACACTCAGGCTGGTATCCGAGCTGGTCGTCAGCGTTACGCTCCGGAAGTAAACGCCGGAATTATCACAGGCATCGAGCAGGACGGTTTAGCAAGGCTCTCCGCTCTTGATGCACAAGAGGCTAGTTTAATTACTCAGGCTCAAGCTGCAAGTGATGCAGAAGAATTTGGCCTACTTTCTACGCAGCTCGATCTCATCAGCCAAACCCGCAAGGACAAGGATCTAGCGATTAAAGATCTTAACGCCGCCGCTATCGCGGAAGAAGATCGAGCTTGGGCTCGCTACAAAGAACAAAAAGAACTCGCTAAATATGAGCGTGAGGACGCTTCAGCTTCGATTGACGCTATGGTTCAGGCTGGTCTAACCAGCACTGACGTTTCTCAAGAATACTTAGCCAAGTTAGACACTCAGGCTGGTTACGCCCCCGGTACATCTTTAGGATTGATGGACATGGCGGCGAAAGAGCGCACGCAGATGGATACGGCGGAGGAGATTGTACAGGCCACCGCCCTCAACACTTTATTACGAGACCTCCCAGTCGGAGAGACGATCACAATCGGAGGCACTAAATACAATTCTTTAAACACGGGGACGGTACAAATTAGTAGCGAGACCGATACAAAGACAGGTGATACCTTCAAAGTTTCCTTCAATGAAGATACAAATGAAGTGACAAAAACCTTTGTCGGCAATTTTGGGGGTCAGGATTTTACAGATATTCTTTCAAAAGAGGGGGCGGTAGTCCGAGTGCTCGCTGATGGTACGTCGCATGTCATGTTTGACCCTAGACAGCCAAATGGGGGTACAGCGCAAGGTGGGCTGATATCCCTCTTCCCTGAAGGTTCCGTATCCCCGTTCACAAGACCTAACGACCCTACAGGGGATCGAGCGACTGAGTGCGGAGCCTATTACAATGACACTACTGCTGGGCCGAGGGTCGGGGATTCGTTTGCGAGTAAAATGGCCATTACTGATGACTCTATAACTGCTGCGTCGGCTAGGATAGGCGACACCTTCGTTCAGGAGTATGGCTCGACCGGACATATTGGATATATCAACGGTAAGACCATGGTTGATGGAAAGATTGTTTTTACCGTTACCGAAAGCAACTGGGAGAAGAAGCCAGGTACTAATAATAAGGTCGGTCTTATTACTCATACTCGGCAAGTCGGCCCAGATGAAATTGCTGGTTTTGGTCGACATGGTTTCGGAGATTCTGCTTACAACTTTGGTACTGACGCACCGGATCTCGAAGGTCTGACTTTTGGTGAGCCGGTGGACGAGAAGGCCGTAGCAGCCGAGGTTGCGTTATCCAACAGACAAGCAGGTTCATTCGTAACAGCTGAAGGCAAACAGGCTACTTTAACAGTAGGTCAAGCAGATAATTTTGCGGGTCTTGCGAACACTCTTTCAATGATCCCTAACATTCTTGCTCTGAGTGATAAGGTGGTTACCGGCCCTGGAGGAAAAATTGGGCAAGCAATTAAGTTCGGCAATAAGTCCCCAGAAAGAATTCAACTGGACGCTCAACTCAACTTGCTAGAAGCAGAATACAAGAAGGCTATTTCTGGTGCGACAGTTTCTGAACAAGAGACAAGGCGTCTCATGAAATTCCTTCCTGCGCTCGGTGATTCGGAAAAAAAGATTAGAGAAAAACTGACTACGTTGCAAACAGAGATGACCCGTAAGCAGTCAACGCTTAAGCAGACATTGAACCTTTACCAAGTGATTGAAGTGAAAGATAAGGCCACTGGTTCCATAGGGACTATCGTAGAAAATGAGTTTGATCCGTCGCTATACGAAAAAATATAGTATGCCATTCGTACCCAATAAAGTTCAGCCTGGTGCCGATAACCCAGAAAGCAGTTCAGTACCCACACCTAAGCCTAAGAAACGGGGCATATTTTCTCGTATTGGCCAGGGTATTTCTGAATCTGCGAAGAAACGTGGTGTTGCGATGAGCGATACCTATCAACAAACTAAGTCTGGTGACATAAATCCGCTCCAAACCGCCGTCCGTTCTATCGGCGGAGCGGCTGGGTTCATTGGAGATGTTGCCGCTACTGGTGTGATGGAGACCGCAAAAGAAGTTTTACCTGATAAAGCTGAGGAGAGTATTAGTAAATCGTTTTCTAACGCTATCGCAAAATCTGACATCCCTAAGCTCATGGCGGAATACGACTCTTGGAAGGCCAACAACCCAGAAGCTGCGAAAGATTTAGAAGGCGTCGTTAATATTGCATCTTTGTTACCGGCTGAAAAAGCACTTGGAATAGGTTTGAAGTCTGCGAAAGCTGGGGCGAAAGTAGCTGGAGAAAGTTTGGAAACTGCTGGCCGTGCTACTGCTAAAGGACTGGCCCAGGGGGTCGAAACAACAGTTAAGACAGGTGGGTTTATCGAAAAGCACGCTTTGTCACAGGCCACCGGCTACAGACCGGAAACAATCATGAAGATCATTAACGATCCTGGCGCTTTTGATTCTAAGACTACGGCAAATATTTCTAGAGGTTCTGTCGGCGAGAGGGTGCAAACTGGTATCCAGGGGCGTCTTGATGAACTTTCAGACACAGGTAAGGAGTATCAAGCGATTCGTGACTCAGATGCTTTGGTCAACATCCCAGAGGAAACAGTGCCGAGTATTTTAGAGAAGTACGGTCTGCAAATCGTGGATGAGGGCGGGGTCAAGCGGATTAAAACTTCCGCAGAGTCAGTCCCCCTCAAGTCCGGCGATATCAGTGCTATCGAAGACTTTTTGAACCAATACGGCAACCAGCCCGTTCTAAGCAGCAATGCGTTCTTGAACTCTAGAAAGGCCTTGGATAATCTCTCTTCTTTTGGAGCAGAGAAAACGGATATTTCGGATCTTCTAGCACGAGATCTCCGGTCAGCTTACGATTCGCTCGGCAAAAAGCAGATCGATGGTCTTGCTAATTTAGATGCAAAGTTTTCTCCTGAGGTTAAACTTCTTAAACAACTCAGGAAAGACTACTTAAATCCTGACGGTACGCTAAAGGACAACGCTTTAAACAAAGTTGCTAACCTTACAGGCAAGGGTAAAGATCGAGTCATTGAGAGACTTGAGAAGGTTGTACCCGGTATCGCTGAGGACATAAACATTTTGAAGGCTATTGAGGATATAGCTGATGCGAGTCAACGGCCAGGGACTTACGTCAAGGGGGCGGTTCTTGGCACGGCGCTAGCCCCAGGGGTTGGCACCATCGTAGGCATCCTTCTTACTACGCCTCAGGTCGCAGTCCCAATGTTAAGGGCATACGGCAGACTTAAGGGAATTAGTGGGGAGATTATCAACTCTGTCATAAACAAGCTCCGAGCTGGAAAACCGCTCGTAAAAAGTGAAAAAAGCCTCGTGGCCTCAGCCATGAAGGAATATGACGGTAAGGAGGTAGCCTAAAATTATCCCCCAAAAAACCGCTTGATTTTGTGCTTACCTGTTATGCCTGCTTTTTCCTGCAACTCCCGGGTAGCGGCCTCAAGGCGAGCAAGGCGTGCCATTAGCCATGCTATCAGACCGACTGCGATAAGTAATAGCATCCAGTCAGAAAAGGTCATATAAAGTAATTAATCCTTATAGCGCTTGGGCTAATAGTAGCTTGTTAACAGCGCAAGCTAGCAAACATCTGTAGATAAGTCAACTCACCAGCCTAATAAAGCACCTGCGGGATAACCAAAATTCTTTGTCCCGGCAAGGAAAAGGAGGATCTAAACACAACGTATGAAGGGAGGAGAAAAAAACAACGATTTCATCTTAGGCAAGATCGACGGCAAGCTTGAAAGTATCTTGATGACTTTTACAGCTCATGCCGTTTCTGACGAGAAAAATTTTGCCGACTTACATGCGCAACTCGCAAAGAATACAGAAGATACGACGACTAGTAGGGTTGTAATGGCCAAATATGTAGGTGGCGCAGTGGTGTTGGCAGCTGTCATTTCCTATTTGTTACCAACGCTTATCACAAGGTTCTTAAACTAAGCTCTTCAAATATGTTTAGCGAACTCCTACGAGCACTACAGAGCGAGCAGGCCACGGGCATGATCCCGAACCCTGAGCAGGATTCTGATCCGCGCAATCTTCGCTATGAAGATATTGCTTTAGGGGGCGGAGTCTCAGAAAGTGGTGACGTAGAAAAGGGCGGCTGGAATGTTTATCAGGGCAAGACTTCAGCCTGCACAGCTCACTCGACGGTTCACGGCATTTCAAGCGTCACAGGCTGGAAGTTGTCACCTCGTTATGCCTTTAAGAAGATCAAGACCGATCCTAAGTATCCATCATCTCGCTTGAACTGGGGGGCCTACATGATTGATTCCCTAAAGCTCATGGTAAACGAAGGGATTGCTGAACTTATTTACGCCCCAAACTCCCCCGTTACTTCAGACATCGACTACTTGAACTTGTCGATTAGTCAGCAAATGGAAGTCTCAGCGGATCGTCACAAGGGGGGTTCGTACATCTATGTAAGTAGTGGCCGCGATTCTCTGGATAACTTTGACCGTATTCGTCGCTTCATGGCTGAACAGCGCCTACCCGTAAAGGTTGGCATCGATTGGCGAGGTTCATTCAACAAGGCCCGTACAAGCGGCGTAGTGCCTACCACAGCGGCATCAGGCTCGTTAAGCGGCCACGATATGCTAGCCGTAGCCTGGAAGCATATAAACGGTCACGAGTACTTGGGCTTCCGTAACTCCTTCGGGGCAACCTGGGGGGATCAAGGCCGTATCTGGATGCCGAAGGGCTTTTTCAAGATATCAAGTGCCATCGCTTACCTACCTCCTAAAAAGACTGAGGAAATCGGTATTACCGTTCCGGCTCCTGTAGAAAACCGTAACAAGTATCTGGAACAAGCTAAAGCCTTAGAACTACAAAGAGCTACCTATGAGAAGTTTCCTCTAGAGGTAGAGCTAAAAGCTAAACAATCAAACCTCCTGGCCCGTGGCATTGCTGGCCGGAACTGGCTCGTACTCGTTAACGCCATTACTTACAAGGGCTGGACCGTGACAGATGTAGTGAACCACCTCTATGCAAAAAGCAGGGGGAAGACAGAGACTAAGGCATTTAGCTTCGACTTTAATCAACCTAAGTAACAGAAATATGAGCAAAAAATTCTACTTCTCAAAGACTATTAACTTTTTCACTCTCGTAGCGCTTGGTGGTGGACTCGATATTATCGACACTCTCGCACGTCAGGAGGTCATCGATTGGCGGTCAGTTGTGCTCGCAGCAATCGGCGTTGCAGGTATCGCGCTTCGTATCAATACAACCGAAGCAGTGAAATTCTAAGTGTATGAGAAGCAGGGCCTAGCAGCCCTGCTTTCGTTTAGCGACAAGTGGCCCATGCTTGACTTTGTTGGTCTTATTCTTTAATATCCCCCGTCACCTTAACTCCCCCCTGTGTACTAGGCCAGTACAAGATTGGCTTAACGCTTCGCTGTTGCAACTTATGCACAGCTCGCTTGACGGTGGAGGTTATAAACTGATAAACTCGCAGTCTATGCCAAGGCCTGCAAAGAAAGCTCGAAACAACATGATCCTGAAGCTTCACAAGAAGAAGGATAAAGCAGGAAAGAACATAAATGGCTACAAGAAGTTAGCAAAGATTTTCGGTGTTCACTGGTCTCGAATCCGTCAGATCATTAAAGCGAACCAGGACGTTTAAGTGGTGTAGGTTATCCCCAGCAGACTGTTTGACACGGGGTGGAGGTATGATATGATAGGCCTATCAGCAAACGGGGAGGGGAACATTCACAATCTGAACTAGTCGGTCTTCTCTCTTGCAGCCTTGGCTTCGCACATTATACCTTTAGTCAACCTTAAGGGTCGTGCGCAAACATACAGGGTTTAACAAGAAGGAGACCGACCAGAAATGGTCGGTTTTTTGTTTGTTGCGACCTCTCCTCTTTTGTGCGGGAAGGAGAGGTCACAAGGGCCAATAAGCCTAATAAATCTTAGCTCCGTCGGTTGTGGCCGACGACAGTCATATGCCAGACACTTTAAAAACTTGGAACGAGTTAGTCGTCTTTCTACAAGAGCTTGACCCAGAAACGGTAGATGTCGAGGTTGATCTAGACCCCCTTGACGAGATTATCCCTGAACTCGATGGGCCAGTTGAAGAGTGCGACGGGCCGTGCCTTCACCCTAAACATTTCTAGTATGCCAACTCAAGGACAAAAGACGTTCATCAAAGAAGCATTAAACCTAGGCGACGACGTTACCCGTGGCATGAACAACACCAAGATATCAATGGTTATCGAGGCCATTAAGCAGATTCACAAAACAGCTTTAGACGTTCCCTCTCGTCTTGAAAGACTCCGGAAGCTGGCACGAGTGATTGAAGCCGGAGAAAAAGTACGCTCCTGTTCGTACTGTCACAAGCCAACCGTGCCAGTCAACGCCCCTAATTCTTGCTCTTGCTAAGTATGACCCGAATTCAAAAAGCTGAGTTTCGCAAGATCAATTTAGAAGCTGTGGCAGGCACGGCCGTGTTCCTTGCTTTCATGGTCATCGGCATAACTCTTTGGTCAATTATTTCCTAATATGTCAGATCAAACTGCTAGCCCCAAAGCATCAGCGAATTGTGAACACTGCGACAAAGCAAACGGAGAATGCACCTGTAGTTGTATGGAATGCGGAGAGGAAATAATGGATACCGGCGTTCCTGGACGCTGTAAAAATTGCTAACGAATATGAAAATAATTTTAACCAAGCTTAAGCGACCACTTACGCGCAACGACATCGACTTCCGAGTCGGCTCAGTCATCTACTCGAACAACAAAGCCTACGCAACGATCCTGGCTTATAAGGACGCTCGAACGGACATGAAGGTACTAGACGAAGCGACTGATGGCATCTGGCAAAACGAATACCGCCGAGACTCTCGTGGAGTTTTGCAGTGCGGTATCGGGATCAAGTCCGACAACGAATGGGTGTGGAAGTGGTCAAATGGCGTCGAATCGAACACCGAAAAGGAGAAGGGCGAGTATTCGGACGCATTCAAGCGTGCCGGGTTTATGTGGGGCATCGGTCGAGATCTTTATGAGGTACCAAAATTATTCATCACTCTTAAGCCTGAAGAATTTTACGCAAAGGACGGTAAAGCTAAGGCCACAAGCAAGTTACGCCCCAACGATTGGGAATGGGAAATCAGCGAAGACCTCAAAACCTTCAAGGCGACCGACAAGTTAAAGCTCGTGCGTCTGCAAGTCAGCGAATCACCTGAGGAGGAAGTCGAGACAACAGCCACTGAGACCGCTAAGCCAGCCCCTCGACCAGCACAAGCGGCCCCTGTGAAGCCCTTTAGCGGCGACTGGCAAGCCTTTGCCCTACCTTTTGGGAAACATAAGGGCTTAACACTTGCCGAAGCCCCTGGTGAGTATCTCGACTGGCTCGGCGGAGAAAAAATTCGTGACACTGAACTAGCCTCAGCTATGGCGGCCCGTAAAGCCAATCTGACCCCCATGACAAACGCCGATCTTGTGCCTAAGCACGTCGATGAAGACTTTATCCCTCTCGATCAAATCCCATTCTAACCTATGAATATCACCAAAGAATGGCTCGAAGGTCGTGACGATCTCTTTCTGACCGAACTTGCCGCAACTATCTTACGAATCAAGGCACAACGAGAGCAGGTATCCGAACGGAAAATGCCTAAGGGTGCTAAAGTTTACGTCTAATGAACTGCACTCGGCCGTTCGTGAAGCCGTAGAGGATAGCCCCTGTATTTCACAGTCGGGTGAGGACTACGAACGTGCGGCGGCCTGGTGGTTTCAATACTTTATGAACGATTTAATTCAACCGAGGATTCAAGACGCTATAAGAGACATCTTCAACCGCCTCATGCGAGGCGAGATAACAAAGGAAGCTTATGAGGAGGCAATTAAATCAGCTACGCCTGTTCCTGTTCGAGAAACGCTTGTCGTGGCTTCGGCTCCTGTTGTCGAAGCAGACGACCGAGGCCAACCAAGCCCAAGTGGAGAAAATGATTTACCGAGTCCATCAGAAGATCGACAAGCTAGCGAGATCGTTCCCCCTGAGGACTTTATCCGAGCTTTCACCACACATCCCGATCAAGAAACAGGTCAAAGCTAGAGGTGCAAAAAATTGATCCCGAGAAGTTTAAAGCCGGATTGATTAAGATCACAGGCAAAGTGACTCTAGAGGAACTGACCGAGGAAGAAGGCGTGAAAATACTTAATATGCTGTATACGAAGCTCGAAAGCGAAAAAAATACAGCAAAGGCAGAAGTGGACAAGGCGCTACCACCAGTTAATATAGTACGCCCAGACCTTACCGGCAAAGATACTATCTCGGCGGAAAAAAGACCCTACATTCAAATGGCTATGGCGTGTTCAACACAGGTTGAAGCCGAAGAAATATTACGAGGCATGGAAGAAGCAATTCAATCATCAGCAATGATTAGAGCTGTTCAAGCAATACTAATCACCCGAAAATTCAACGTATGATGACAACCGCCTTAGAGAACAATAAAGAAATGATCCAGTATCGAGATGACGCAGAGAAACTAAGAGCTAAAAGTACAGAGGTCGCCGTAATTACAACACCAGATGATGAATCACGGGCTATTGAATTTCTGAGTCAGATCAAGCGGAGGGTAAAAATCGTAGAAGGTAAACGGAAAGAGTACGTAGTTCCGCTAAAAGAGGTAATCGACCGAGTGAATGCGGATTTTAAACATGTCACTCTCCCGTTAGATGAAGCTGAGGTCATTATTAAACGCGGATTGACTAATTACCGAGACTCACAAGAATTCAGAGCCAAGGAAACCGCGCGTATTGAGGCTGAGCATAACGCCATGATCGCAGTTGGGAATCTTAAGCGCGACATGTCGCTTGAGAATATGGGCAAGGCCGACGAGGCCGGTAAAGTACTTGTCGAGGCAAATCAAGAAGCCCCTAAAAATGTAGCCGTTCAATCTGGCGCTGGAAGTTACCGTAAAGACTGGAAAAGCGAGGTCATTGATCGTAAGGCAGTTTCACCAAACTTTATCGAGGCAGTCTTACTGCTTGCATACGAAAAAGGTTTGTACGATCAAGTAGCGCGTGGATTCGTTAAGGCTGGTACGCGAGAAATGCCGGGCCTGAAAATCTGGGAGGAAACTGTGCCTATTATTCGTAGCTAAATTTATGTCTGGATCAGTAAATAAAGTAATCATACTTGGGAATATCACAAAAGACGTAGAGGCGCTCGCATTGCCTCAAGGGTAGACGAACTCAGAAAGAAGTACGGCAAGGAAGTTATTGAGACCAAAGACCGCAGCGGTCCGATAACCTCATACCGCCGAACAAGATAGCGATCTGACCCCCTTACTGGGAACGTCAATAAACTTGGACAGTAGACAGAGTGGAATGTTCCAGCCGTGAATTCCACTCTTTGAACGCTCACTAGAGATCAGACGAAAATCCAGGGGAGAAGTTATACCCCGCCATGCCTTCAACAGTAGGATGGTCTCCCCTGGTTATGTGGTCTGCCCTTTAGTGAGTAAATGAAAACACCAACCTGTTCAGTTGGTGCTCATGAAACCCCCCGAGGCTTTGGTTCTAGTATACCACAGTAGGGGGGAGTGCTACCAAAAATATACACAGGCTTAATATTAACCTAGACCTATGTCCGGAGAAACACTCTTGCAGATACCTGCTGAGCTAACAGGGTCACAAACCAAATCAGTATCTAAAACTACTAAACTGACTTTTGAGTCACAAGAGTCTGTACCCCCTGAGCTTATCTCGAAGATTACGGCCAAAGTAGGCAAGACGGGCTGGCTTTGTTTTCTAGCAGAAGAAAGGCCGCTCGACGTTCTCGACGTTGTAGGGCTGCCAGAGATTAAGGCTGAGAAGGGGGAGAAAAGTAAGAGTGCAAGGCTCAGAGGGGTGTTATATCGCTTGTGGGAGCAGACTGGAAGGGTAGGCGACTCCGAAACTCACTATCAAATCCATATGGAGAAATATATTGAACACGTTAAGAGCAGGATTCAAGAAGCAATGTGAAGACCCCAAAGATAAAAGCCCTCAAAAAGAAACTAGAAATTTTAGTCAAAGAGTACGTTAAGAAGCGAGATAATCACACCTGCCAGAAGTGCGGCAAAAAAGTAGAAGGTTCCGACTGCCACGGTTCGCACGTTATCCCTGTGAGTGCAGGAAACCAATTCCGCTTTGATCCGATGAATATTAAAGTCCTTTGCTACCATTGCCATTTAAACTGGTTCCATAAGAATCCCATAGAAGCCGCCGCCTGGTTCATGGGCAAGTTTCCCGATAGACATGAATACTTATTCGGTAAGCCAAGGCAGATCAGAAAGATCACCGTACCCGAATATCAAGCGTTGATTGAGGAATACACAAATAAACTAAAAGAATATGAAAATCTACTCATACTCCGAACTTAAAGGAGTCATCAAGGTCGGTGACGTGGTGCGAGCGGTGAAGGGGAAGCGTAACCTATGCAACGAATTACAAAATGACGGCAGTGACACCGCAAAAATAACGACAGTAAGTGGAGACTGGTTTGACATCAACGGATGTCGCCATCGCTACGACTCGTCTGACTCCCTCGAAATCGTTGAGACAACTAAGCCCGAAATAATAAAAACTCCTATGACACGAACACATATCAAGCTAGCAGACTTAAAAGTAGGTATGACGGTTATCTGTGGCGATGACGAACACAAGGGTAGTGGGTGCTGGAGAATAGACGGCAATCAAGTACCTCAAACGATTACGGGTATTGACCCCGTAGATTTCATATCCGTCGGCGGTAAAAGGGGCAGTTGCACTTGCTCCGACCTAAACCACCTTTATCTCTACGTAAAGACCCTAGAAACGCTAACAGTCGGTGATTTTGTGAAGACTGGTAATGGCGATTTCCGCCAAGTCCTTGCAGTCCTACACCGCAACGGCGAGCTTACAGCGTACCTCTTGAGTAATAGCAACAAAGATATAACCCACAATGATTTGAAGATAGCACGTACTTTTTACACCGCCTTTGAGTTAGCAATTCAGGGCTACACCATCCACAACCCAACACCAGTAGCACCTGTTACAAAACGCATGACCGTTGCAGAAGTATCCGCCCTCGTCGGTGAAACCGTGGTGATTGTCGAGTAACTAAAAGAATATGAAAGCCTTTCACGGCGACGCAGAGCTAAAGAGTGATTTACTGGTAGAGATTACCAAGCACGAGCAGGCCGACGCAATTATAAGAGGCTCGTACGGGAGCAAGGGAGAAAACGGTATTTTCAAGGGTTGCGCTGTGGGTTGTTCGATTGAAAGTTATAACAGGATTAAGGGTAAAGACTTATCCACCACTGACCACAGTGTCTACGAATCTGGGTTCGGTATTCCTCGTGTGCTTGCGCATTTAGAAGATAGGTTTTTTGAGGGTATGAGTGAAACCGACGGCAAGACTTGGCCCCGTCAGTTTATCGAGGCCGTGCCAGTAGGTGCCGATTTATCCCTTGTCTGGCCTAAATTTGCAGTTTGGATGCTTACGGATACAGAAAACGGGGTCATTCAACACGTGAAAGAAACCAATGTGCGTAAAGCCATTCAAGACGTTTCCGATACCTACGTTCGAGTCATTCGAGGGGAAAAAGTAACAGCCGGAGAATGGTCAGAGAAGCAA
>Ga0163150_10001657_pt1 | contig 36688 bp, 27 predicted proteins | sample OliLakLV19P2IB_FD_148628 | JGI IMG/M metagenome (GOLD analysis project Ga0163150, IMG submission 148628) | Freshwater microbial mat bacterial communities from Lake Vanda, McMurdo Dry Valleys, Antarctica - Oligotrophic Lake LV.19.P2.IB | ecosystem: Environmental > Aquatic > Freshwater > Lake >... | reverse complement strand
GTGAAACGGTCGGTCACCCAGCCCCAGAAGAAGTATCCGGCCTCCCAGCCGAGCGGCGGAATCCAAAGCACCGCCCCGATCTCCGCCTGATTCTTGCCGAGCACGCGGCTCAGGTACAAAGACGATCCGTAGAGCACGAATGCAAGTGGCAGTCCGCCCAGCGCGTAGATGGACATGAAACTCCACAGCTTGCGGTCGCGGAAGCTCAGAGTCACGCCCGGTGCGTGAGCTTCAGGCATGCGGCGGATGTCGTCGCGGCGGCTGATCAACGCCCAGGCGAGCAGCCATGCGATTCCGACGAAGCCCGTGAACCAGAACGCTCCACGCCAGCCGTACGCCGATGCGATCGGAGTGATGATGATCGGCGTCACCACCGCGCCCAGCGAGCCTCCCGAGTAAGCCAGTGCAATGCCGCGCGACCGGCTTGCGGCGGGCAGCGTCTGCACCACGGTCCGCAGTCCGCCAGGGAACGTGGCGCCTTCGCCGAAGCCGAGTACCGCGCGCGCCGCGCCGAAGCTTACGAAGCCCGAAGCAAAGGCGTGCGCCGCTGAAGCGATGGTCCAGAGGGAGACTGCCGACGTCATGCCGATGCGCAATCCGACGCGATCGAGTGCACGTCCCCAAACCGGATTGCCCACCATGTAGGCGATGGAGAAGGCCGAGATGATGAAGCCGTACTCGCGCGCCGAGAGCCCGGTTTCTTTCAGGATGGTAGGCGCCAGCAGCGCCAGTGTATTGCGATCGATGTAGCTGATCAGCGACACCAGCATCATCGAGAACGTGGGCACCCAGCGCGAGAGCAACTAATCAACTTAGCAGGTATTGATCGCGGAGGATCGCCACGTGGTGCAGTTCATGACCCGCGATCACGTAGGCCGGCGCCCTCACCGGCATCACGTTATCGCTCGCGACGCCCTTGCGGTCCCACGCCTCGGGCTGGAGATTGCGGAAGAGGCACACGGTAGGTAGAGTCGCGCACAGTGACGAACTCCTCAGTGAGGACGCGCGGACTGCATTTCAACTGAGCGGGTATTGATCGCGGAGGATCGCCACGTGGTGCAGTTCATGACCCGCGATCACGTAGGCCAGCGCCCTCACCGGCATCACGTTATCGCTCGCCACGCCCTTGCGGTCCCACGCCTCGGGCTGGAGATTGCGGAAGAGGCACACGGTAGAGTCGCGCACAGTGACGAACTCCTCAGGGAGGACGAGCGGACTGCATTTCAACTGAGCGGGTATTGATCGCGGAGGATCGCCACGTGGTGCAGTTCATGACCCGCGATCACGTAGGCCAGCACCCTCACCGACATCACGTTATCGCTCGCCACGCCCTTGCGGTCCCACGCCTCGGGCTGGAGATTGCGGAAGAGGCAAACGGTAGACTCGCGCACGGTGACGAACTCCTCAGTGAAGACGAGCGGACTGCATCTCAACTGAGCAGGTATCGTTCGCGGAGGATCGCCACGTGGTGCAGTTCATGGCCCGCGATCGCGTAGGCCAGCGCCCTCACCGACATCACGTTATCGCTGGCGACGCCCTTGCGGTCCCACGCCTCGGGCTGGAGATTGCGAAACAGGCACACGGTAGAGTCGCGCACGGTGACGAACTCCTCGATTAGGACGGCCAGGCTGCATTGCTCGTAAGGGCCGTTGGCGATGTAGTGGTCCTGCTCAAACCCAGGTAGTGCGTTCTCATCGTTGCGGGAGAAACGCAAAGCGCGGTAAGCGAAAATCCGCTCGGCGTCGATCATGTGCCCGAGCAACTCGCGGACGCTCCACTTGCCCTCTTCGTAGCGATGCCCGGCCTGCTCCTCCGTGATGCCGCGGAGCACTGATTCCGTCTTCTCCACCTGCGCCGTCAGCGTCTCGAGGATGTTGCCGCTCCGCACCAGGGAAACGTATTTCTCGTAATAAGGTGCATATTCACCGGAAACCGGTTTCGATATTGCAGTAGCCATCCTTAAGAGGATACCGCTTGACAACGCTACCGGCAGTAGTCCTTAATAACGGTAGAGTGGCTGGGTTGTTTTCCAACACGCGACTATGGCGCACGCTGCCGGCGCTGCTGGCCGTTGTCTTCAGCCTCGTCGCCTTCACGATTGCGATCAACCCGGCCCACGGCCATGGGGCCGTTCGGACCTGCGAGTTCTGCCAGACCGCCAGCCTGCCGTTCGATGCGCCGGCGTTGGCGATCGTACTTGCAAGCCCCACTCAGCAGTTCTGGGTTCCCGATGCTGAATCGGTAGCCCGTGCCTTTGATCGCTCCCTCATCCCCTCGCACTCCCGCGCTCCGCCCGCATAGTTCTCATTCTCATCCGCCAAGCGACCGTTTGGCTTTGTTTTGCAGAATCGAGGACTTATGTATATTCGCCTTTTCTTTACTGGCGTATTAACTGCACTTATTTCCCTTGCCGCACCCCAGTCTTCCACTGGCGCTGCAGGAACCCTTGAAATCACGGTACTTGACCCCAGCGGCGCGGCGGTGAGCAACGCGCTGGCGCGAATCGAGAATCGTATCTCGCGGCTCAACCGTGAATCGCGCACCGACAGTTCCGGTGTGGCCAGGATCGGTAACGTGCCGCCCAATCAGTACCACCTCGAGATCACCAAGCCCGGCTTCCAGGTGGCGGCACAGGATTTGAGCGTGCGCGCGTCAATCCCCATCATCCTCCGCGTTACCCTCACACTGGCGGCCTCGACACAAAGCGTCGAGGTGCACGGCGAATCGGCTGAACTGGTTGAGAACGTACCCACCGCGCACGTCGACGTGGATCGCGAACTGTTCGAGAAACTCCCACGCACGACGCTCGGCGGGGGCATCACCGACGTGCTCACCCTATCGGCCCCGGGCATTGTCGCGGACTCAAATGGCTTTATCCACCCGCTCGGCGATCATGCCGAGACCGGGTTCTCCATCGATAATCAGCCCATCACTGACCAGCAGAGTAAGCAGTTCACCAACCAGATGCCGCTGAACGCGATCGGCTCTTTCGAGATTATGTCGGGCGCCGCTCCGGCGGAGTTCGGCGACAAGGCCAGCCTCGTGGTCACCGCCATTACTCGCAGCGGCCTCGGGCAGGCCAAACCGTTTGGCGCCGTCACGGCACAGTATGGGTCGTTCGGCACCGTGAGTGAGAACGCCGCCATCGGTTTCGGCAACGAACGCTTCGGCAATTTCCTGGTCGCGAACGCATCTCGCTCGGGGCGCTTCATGGACACGCCCGAGTTCCGCCCCTTTCACGACGTCGGCAACAATCAGCAGTTCTTCGACCGTCTTGATTGGGCGCCAACTTCCCGCGACTCCACCCATCTGAACCTGTTCTTCGGCCGCTCGTGGTTCCAGATTCCGAACACTCTCGACCAGGCTGAAGCCGGGCAGGATCAGCGCCAACTCGTGCGCACCCTCAACATCGCACCGGGCTGGGTCCACCTGTTCAACGCGACGACGGCCCTCACCGTCAGCCCCTTCTATCGGCTCGACGAGCTTCGTTATTACCCCAGCCGCGATCCGTTTGCCGATCTCCCGGCGACCGTGAGCCAGAGTCGCCAACTCCGCCATCTCGGCGCCAAGGTGGACCTTGCCTACGTCAAAGGCATTCACAACGTGAAGGTCGGCTTTCAGACCTCGCGCTACTGGCTGAACGAGACGTTTAACCTCGGCATCACCGATCCGGACTTTAACGCGGAAGGCGACCAGCCGGGCCTTGTGCCATACGACCTGACCCGTGGCGGCCGCCTCTTCCAGTTCCGCGGCCACACCCGCATCAGCCAGGCTGCCTTCTTTGCGCAGGACTCCATCACGCTCGGCGGACTCACCCTTCAGGCCGGCCTCCGCTACGACGTGTACCGCGGCATCAGCAGCGACGAAGGTATTCAGCCGCGTTTCGGCGCCTCCTATCTCTACCGGCCGACGTCCACTGTTTTCAGATTCTCCTACTCGCGCTTTTTTGAAACGCCGTACAACGAGAACCTCATCCTATCGAGCGCTACCGGCGCCGGCGGGCTTGCCGGTAACGTGTTCGGAGCCTTCGATGTCCAGCCCATCCGCCCGGGCCGGCGCAACCAGTTCAACACCGGCTTCCAGCAAGCTCTCGGGAAACACTTCATGTTGGATGGCGATTACTTCTGGAAGTTCACAGACAATGCCTACGATTTCGACACGCTGTTCAGCTCGTCGATACAGTTCCCCATCGAGTGGCGCAAGTCCAAGATCGACGGCTTTGCGATTCGGCTAAACTTCGCCCCGGTCCGCGGCTTTAGCGCGTTCACCACGATGGGTCACTCACGCTCGCGATTCTTCGGCCCGGAGAATGGCGGGATTATTTTCAACTCGCCCATCGACGCCAGCGTGTTTCGGATCGATCATGATCAGGCGTTTCAGCAGACCACGCATCTGCGGTATCAATACCGCAAGAACGGTCCGTGGATCGGGTTCACCTGGCGGTACGACAGCGGCATGGTGGCCGGTGCGATCTCCAGCCGCGCCGACGCTCTCGGGCTTACTCCCAATGAGCAGGCTACCATCGGCCTCAATTGCGGGCCGGTGAACTGCGATTCGAAACTGATCGGCATTCCCGCCGAGGGGACCTTCGACGCCGATCACAATCCCGCCCGCGTGAAATCCCGCAACCTGTTCGACCTCGCGGTGGGCAGCGACAATCTGTTCCGCTCGAAGGAGGGCCACCGCTGGACGCTGCAGCTATCGGCTTCGAACCTCACCAACAAGGTGGCGCTGTACAATTTTCTCTCAACCTTCAGCGGCACTCATTTCCTTGCCCCGCGCTCGTTCCGTGCTGAAGTCGGGTTTGTCTTCTAACGCCGATATTGTCGATCGATGCGCCTAGGGAGCAGGCGCTCCGCATGGGCCCGCATCTCATCAATCAAATCAATTGCCCGTTCAAGAGGCGGCGGCAAAATCGCGAACCACGCGTCCCGGCTATGAAATGAAATTGATATCGAGCGTGTCATCGCCCACGCCACGGAGAGCGGGTGCTCGACCTGTCCGCAATAACGCTCGTGCCGCGGCCATGACCGGCGTCCACCCGGCGGTCTCCACCGATGTGCACAGCACGCGCGAACTTGATTTATCCGCTACGGCATCGATCAGGCCCGGCGCGCCGGACTCGGGAAAACTTCCCTGCTGAATTGCCTTCCCCGGAAGAATCTCGCGCGCCTCTTCAGGCGATGAGCCGGTAATGCGCGAAGCGCTCGCGCATGACGCCTGCGCACCCGTCACAATGAACAACCCGTGATCGACGGCTAGCGCACCGGGCGACGTAACTCCACTCTAAGCGCGAATCGGTACGTCGGCCAACAGGGCATTCCGCTCCCGCACCTTGTGACTGCGGGAATCGTTACTTCCCGAGAAACTCGCCCACTGGCGCGAGGGACTCCGTTCGATCGCAGACGATCTTCAGCATCACCAGCAGCGGAACCGCCAACAGCGCTCCCGTTATCCCCCACAGCCAGCCCCAAAAAGTGAGGCCGATGAAGATCACCACCGGGTTCAGCATCATCCGCCGTCCCATCACCCACGGCGTGATGAAGTTGCCTTCGACAGACGCGATCACGAAGTAGGCGGCCGGCGGCAGCACCATCAGCGATGGGGTTGGGAACGTCGCCGCTGAGACGATAGAGACCACGAAGATGGTGCTGGCCGCGCCCAGGTAGGGGATGAAATTCAGCAGCCCTCCCATCAGTCCCCACAGCGCCGGATCGGGCAGGCCGAGCCACCAGAACGCGAGTGCGCCACATGCGCCCAAGCCCGCATTGATCAGCGCCTGCGTCAACAGGTAGCGCGAGATGCTCAACTCGATCTCGCGAGCGATCTGCACGGCGTTCTTGCGGTCATGCAGCGTCGGCAGCACGCGAATCAGCTTCAGTAGAAACAGATCGCCGGACGCCAGCAGAAAGTAGAGCAGGATGAGCAGCACCATCGAACTGAAGAGAAACTCCCAGCCGCGGGTGAACAGCGTCTCCCCAAACCCAGGCGCCTTCAGCGCCACAGTCACAGGCGGTTGGCGGCCTTTCTCCGGCGTCGAGTCGGTCATCGCGCGAACCTGCTCGGTAGCTTGCGTCACCTGGGCAACGGGACTCTTAAAGCCGCGCATTCCACGCTGCAGTTTCTGGACGAGTTCAGGCGTGCGCTCAATCCACTCCGACACAGGTCCCGACAACTGCCATACCAACCCCGCCAGCCCTCCCAGTACCACGGCAATCACGATCATCGCGCCCAACCATTCCGGTATGTGGAGCTTTGCGAGCCCTCGAACCACGGGCCACAGGAGAAAGTGAAGGACGAAGGCTAGCACGACGGGAAGGAAAAACTCCCGCCCCAGGTAGAGCGTGTAAAGGCACGCCAGCACGAACAATCCGCTGAGCGAAACGCTACGGAGCGTGTTCTTCTCGTCGATAGTCACGCTCCATTGACGCAGAATCGCGCATTTTGGTGAAATGTCTTGGCACTCTTTTTCATCACACCAGTGGGAGATTGTGTGTTGACAAGAATTTGTTTGATCGCGGTGCTGGCGGCGGGCCTCGTCCTGGCCAAGGATGCTTTTGAAGGTAAGTGGGTGATCGACAAGGGCGCAAGCACGGCAACCTGCGACCTCCCGGAATCACTTTGGCAAAAGATCAAGAAAAAGGGCGATGGCTACAATGTTGAGACCTCGTGGCGTGAGCCTCGCAACGGCGTCGCACCGCTCGTCTTACTAGGCATCCTCGTCACCGAACTGAAGCTCGGCGCTGATGTCAGCAATCTAATAGGGCCGTTCCTCCAGCAGTCCAAGACCACCGTCAACGGCAATCAGATGGTCACCGAGTGGAACGCCGTCGTCAACAAGCAACCCGTGAAGGGCCAGTGGACCCGCACGCTCGCCGACGATGGAAAGTCGATGACGCTCGATATTCAGGAGTCCACTCCAGAGGACGGCAAGTCGGGAGCCGCCCACCTCGTATTCAAACGGAAGTAACCGGCCGGGGCAGCTTCGACCGCGCATCCGAGACGAATCGGGGAATGCAAAAAAGATGATGGTTGAGCGATCCAGGTGTCGCCCGGCCACTTCTCCGCCGCACCGGACCCTTGGGCCCGCGGAGATCGCAGAATAGCCCTCGAAAGCTCGAGGCTGGATCTGCATCTCCGCACTGACGAGCCGATCGAATATCTGTCGCGCGGATGTTCAACCCGATCATTCGAATCCGGCTCCCAGTGTCCGCCGATGCGGCAACTGAATCGACATTGGTCCCCTAGGCGAACCGCGCGGCCCAGTGCGTCGCTGTCCAAATGCCTGCGCAGCTCTTGTAATTCCGCTATCTCGAGACCGATCCGAAGTTGTGGTGCATTGGCGGATGGGGGTGCGGCGAGGCTCCATGGCGGAAGACCGACGATCTGAGAGGTCAAGTACGGTTCTGAGGAGGCCGTGTCAAGGAGACGCGAAAGCGTCCTGCGGTACGAGAGATGAAAGAGGGCCAACAGCACAACCCGCACGTTGATCGTGATCACCTCGACGCGTGGAATGTAAGCCGGCTTTCAGAGCGGCCAGGTCCTTGGTCCCCCAGGGCGCGAGGAGGTTAGGTGAAATAAGGTAGCAGGTACCTTATATGGATCGCACTACATCTTGGGGCTGCACAGAGGATGATGACTGGATATTGTCACCGCCGCTCGACGAAGGCGAATTAAGGTAGCAGGTACCTTAATTGCTATTGGTGATGACGGTGAGGTGGCGGCCGTCGGAGCGGATGGTGATCAGGCCCTGGCGGTCGGTGCGGAGAACGGATGTGTGGTGCTGCTCGAGGCGGCCGAGCACGTCGGGGTGGGGGTGGCGAAACGAGTTTTCGAAGCCGGCGGAGATCAGGGCGAACGAGGGCTGCACCGCCGATAGAAACTCTTCCGTACTCGACGTACGGCTGCCGTGATGGGCGACTTTGAGTACCGTGGTCCGATGCAGAGCATTGTCCTGAACCAGGCGGTACTCGGTGTCCTTCTCCATGTCGCCGGTGAGGAGCAGCGTATGCAACCCGAAGGTGATGCGCATCGCCAGGCTGTCATCGTTGCGGGCCGCATCGCCGGACTCGTAGTCGACGGCGGGCGAGAGGATTTCGATAGGTCCCTCATGCTCGCCTGCGTGGCGCCGACGTACGCGGATGCCGAGTTCGCGAGCGCGCTGCTCGAGGACACGCCAGCGGTCGGTTTGAGGCGTCGCGCCGGTCCACAGTTCGGCGGGGCGGAAGTTTTCAAGGAGTGCCGCGAGTCCACCGATGTGGTCTTCGTGAGCGTGAGTGATGGCGATCACGTCGACGCGGCGGAGTCCACGGGTCCACAGATAGGGTGACACGACATCCTCGCCGATGTCCATGCGCGGACGCGTGCGCCCGAACGAGAGGATACCGCCGGTGTCGACGAGCATGGTGCGGCCATCGGGCAGGGCTAGAAGGAGCGAGTCGCCCTGGCCGACGTCGATCGCGGTGAGTTCGAGGGTGCGCGGTTGGAGGTCGGGCGCGAAGGGATGCGCGAACAGCACGGCGAAGACCGCGAGGGTGGCGGCGATCGCCGGCCAACGCCAGCGCGAGCCGCTGCGCAGGGCGATGGCGGTGGCGACGAGTGCGGCGACGAGCGCGATGCCGAGCCACACAGGAGGGTCGGGGATGCGGATGGTGGGTTCGAAATTCACGTGCCAGCGCGCGACCGCTTCGGACAGGCGCAGGAGCCAATGAGCGACGGCGGCGAGCGCGGTGGAGCCGGTGAATATGGCGGCGAAGCCGAGCGGCACGACGGCGGAGAGGGCGGGCACAATGATGAGGTTGGCGGAGATGCCGGTGACGGAGAGCCGATGGAAGTAGAGCGCCATTGGCAGGGCGAGGGCCACCTGTATCACCGCCGACACAACCGCCATTTCGTACAGCCACAGCAGTAGCCGCAGCACGCCGGAGACGGCGGCGAGCCAGATGCGTTTGCGGATGGGCGTCCAGAGGGCTGCGGTCTCGGCGAGCAGGCGCAGTTCCACTCGGACGGCGGCGGCTTTGGGCGGCATGCGCACGTCGCGCCCGGCGTCGTCGAGGTCGAGAGCGACATCGCGATAGTCGCCGGACGTATGGTCGAGGATGGGGACGGCGAGGGCGCCGATGGCGGCTACCGCGAAGAACGAGAGCTGAAAGCTGGCGTCGAAAAGTTGGCCGGGGTCAGTGGCAAGGTAGACGATGCCGATGGCGGCGAGCAGGTTGAGGATACGGCCGCGGCGGAAGAAGAAGCGGGCCATCAGGTAGAGCGTGAAGCCGCCCGCGGCACGGACCACCGGCGCCGACCACCCGGATACGGCCGCATACACCCAGGCGGCGATGGCGGCGATGACGAGCGCGGCGAGCTCGTTGAGCATCATGAGCCGCAGCAGGAACAGCAGCACCCCGGCGAGGACGGTAACGTGGAGGCCGGAGATCACCAGGGCGTGGTAGGTGCCGGTGCGGCGGAAGTGCTCAGTCCAGACTTTTTCGAGGCGTGAGGACTCGCCGATCAGGATTGCTTCCATCATGCCGGTAGCGTAGGCGTCGCCGTTGTAGAGTTGCTCGATCCGGGCAAGCGCGGACTGGCGAAGATCGAAGATGAAAGCCGACAGGCGATTGCCGCAGCGGCCGGGGAGCGTAGTGATAGGGGTGCCGGAGGGGGCGCTTGCAGTCCAGTAGACATGGCGGCGCTGGAGGTAGCGGACGTAGTCGAAGGCTCCGGGATTGCCGAAGTTGCGGGGCTTGCGAACGCGGGCGTCGATTTCGATGCGCTGGCCGTAGTGGAGCGCCGGAGCGGTGTCGTCGGGGCGGAGCGTGAGGGAGACGCGGGCGATGGCGCCGGGGTCGAGCTCAAGGAGGAACTGCTCGCGATCGACAAGGGAGACAGGCGGTCCGACGATGCAGCCGGAGAGGGTGACGATCTCCTGCGAGGATGCGTCGATCTCGGGCGCGGACCCGGGGCGGTGGAGAGTATCCAGGAGGATACCGGCGGCGGCTAGAGTGAGCAGGGTTACAGTTCGCGCGAGGGCGGGGCGGGCTTTGACGGTCGCCAGGATTGCGAGGAAGAGTAGGGCGATGGCGCCGATGAGGGAATCGCGGAGAGAGAAGGGCGAGATCTGGGCGAGGGCGATGCCGGTGGCGAGGGCGGCGAGCGGGAGGAGGAGAGGTTCACGCACTCAGGAGAGTAGTGCGGTCATGAGATCAAAGATCTCAAGCTTTCGGCGATCGGAAAGAGCTTTCGGCGATCAGCTTTCGGCTTTCAGCTCCGGAAAGGAGGACTCGCGGTGCGGGTGGATCTCGATGTCTGAGGCGGGAGTTGATAGCTGACTGCTGAATCTCAGCGAAGCGCGAAAATGTGCGGCGGTTGAGAAGACCGCCGCATCGGAGGGGTGAGTTATACGAGATTTGGGATCTTGATGATCTTCTTTTGAATGGCGTACTGGACCAGTTGCGCTTTGTTGTGAATGTCGAGTTTGCGCATCAGGTTGAACTTGTGGGCCTCAACGGTCTTGACGGACAGATTGAGGTCGCAGGCGATTTCCTTGACCGAGTTGCCTTCGGCGAGCATTTTGAGCACTTCACGTTCGCGGGTGGTGAGGGTGGCGAAGCGCGGCAGGCGGTTGGCGGATTTGATCCGCGAGCGGAAATCGTCCACGAGTTGGGACAGCATCCGGGGGCTGAGGTAACTGCCGCCGCGAACGATGTCGCGGACTGCGGCCACGAGTTGTGCCGATGGGCTATCTTTGAGCACATAACCGCTCGCGCCGACTTCCATGCCTTCGACGAGATAATCTTCATCGTCGTACATGGTGAGGAAGAGAATCTTCGTCTCGGGGCGGGCTTTCTTAATTTGCCGTGTCGCCTCAAAGCTGCTCAGACCGGGCATGCCGATGTCCATGAGGACCACATCGGGCCGCACTTCCGCCGCCTTATCCACCGCGTCTCCGCCGTTGGATGCCTCGCCGATAACTTCCATATCCGGCTCAGCCGAGATCAGCGTCCTGATACCTTGACGGAACAGCGTGTGATCGTCCGCCAGCATGATTCTAATTTTGGCCATATATTATGCCCGACCTTGCTTAAAAAATTCACTCGCAAAGCGCGAGGTCAACGTCTTGAGAGGGTGCGTTCGCGAATGTCATAGACACCCGTTTCAGCGTCGTCGCCAACGCCGCGCCTTCCTTCTCTAGAGATCGGCAGTTCGATCCGAATCTTTGTACCCCGCTCACGTTTCGTGCCGTTAGGGTGACTTTCGACTCGGAATCGACCGCCTAATAAGGCTACCCGCTCGCGCATTCCCGACAGTCCGAATGATTCGCGTCGCGCAAAAGCCTCTTCTACCTTGAAGCCGACGCCATTGTCCTCAACGGCCAGCTTCAGCATTCCATCGGCGGAAGAGACAGAAATGTTTACATGACTGGCGGAAGAATGCTTTCCAATGTTGTTGCAGCACTCCTGGACCAGACGATAGACAATACTCTCGGTGGTTTGCGGCAGGCCGCCGATGCGCGAAAGCTGTAGGCGAATTCGGCAGGGATGAAGCCGCCGGAACCGGTTGACCAACTGGCGGAGAGCGGCGCCAAGGCCCAGCTGCTCAAGGACAGCGGGACTGAGGGCGGCAATCAGCCGGCGCATTTCAAGGATGGTGTGCTCGGTGAGGTCGCGAGCCTCACCGAGCTTCGATTTCCACTCAGTCTCTTCCGGGGGCAGGCTCTGCTCGAGCAATTCCAACTGGAGGCGGATGCAGAGCAGCGACTGCCCTGCTTCGTCATGCAGTTCGCGGCTGATGCGGCGCCGCTCCATTTCCTCGACGTGCAGCATGTGCTCGGCAAGCTGCCGGATTTGCTCCTCGCGCGCGGCCAGATTCTCCATCAGGCGGGCCTTGTCGGCGGCCATCAGGCAGCGTTCAGCGGCGGCGGCCAGCAGTTCCTGCTCGCGCGGGAGCCATTCGTATTTTCTGCGAAAGCCGAACTGCATCACGCCGGCCGTTCGGCCATCGGCGGCGAGCGGAATGGACCAGCAGGATTCAAACGCTTCATGCCAGGCCGGGTTCAGCAGCGGCTGGTTGGCCATCGTGTCGCGAACGATGTAGCGGGGAGAGGAGAGGGCGCGTTTGAGGGCCGCCGTGTTTGGCACGCGATGCCCGTTGCCGTCCTCGGGAAGGCCAGCCTGGCGCACCCACTCGCGCGAGTTCTCACTCAATAGATAGAGGTGGCCGGCGTCAGCGCCGCACATGGCCAGCAGCGTCTGCATGAAACGGAAGACCAGTTCTTCAAGGTTGTGCGATTCCAGCTCCACTCGGAACAGTTCGTAAAAGGCCTGCGTCTCAGCTTCGCGAACCTGGTAGTAGGCATTGTTGAGCGTGAGAATCACACAGAAGTGCAATTGCTCGCGGACCCACTGGAGGTTGGCGTCCTCACCCGGCAGCAGTGTGCTGAGTGTGGGCGCGAGCAGCCGGTCATACTCGAGCAGCGCGGTGAGAATCGCGCTCGGCGGCAGATTGAGCTTGGCCAGGCGTCGACCGTTGTATTCCACTTGTTCGATAAACTTCAGCGGAGGATCGCCGGAGGCGAGGATGCGGGCAGCGGCGCCGAGGGTAATCGCAGCCACTGCGTCCCGCTGCTTTTGCTGATACTTCAAAGCACGCAAACGCGCCAGGAAACGCCGCTCGAGATCGTCCGCATGAGGCAGCAGCGCGTGGGCGAGCCTTTGCAAGTGGACTCTCAGTTGATCGCTGAGTACATCCGCTGCATCTGCCAGCTCGGGACTTAGTTCCGTGGTCGTCACGCTAAGTGTTTTATCGGCCGGGTAGGGTGTTGACTTTAGAAGCGCGGAGAAGGATTCGCCGTTAGAGGCGAGAGCCCTGAAAGCTGACTGGCCGGTTGAGGGGCGCGGCATGCATGTGGGATTGGCGTAGCTCTCTGACGATCGCGGCTCTGTTTGCCCTGGCGTGGAGACGGTGGAGATCGTCCCGGTCTCCGGAATTTGTAGAGCAGTGCCAAAGCGGTGGCGGCTTTAACCGGCGCTCAATCATTACCGAGCGCCTAATAACGAAGCTGTTTCCGGCTGAGAGTTGGCGAGGGCGGCCTCGCGCGGCGTTTGGCCGGCCTTGGTGCGGAGTTTTGGATCGGCGCCCTTCTCGAGCAATAGCCGGACGATCTCCGTACGGCCCCACGATGCGGCCATGTGGAGCGGAGTGGCGCCGGACTCATCGTCGCGCGCATTGACGGCGGCGCCGCGCTCGATCAGCAGCGCAGCCATTTCGCGGTGGCCGGCGAGTGCGGCGTCGTGCAAAGGGGTGGCGCCGGTGGCGTTGCGCGCATTCACATCGAGGCCGCGCGCGATCAGCAGGTCGGCTATAGTCCGATAGCCTTTCAGCGCCGCATCATGCAGAAGGGTGGAGCCGTTGAACCGCTGGGCCTTCAGGTTGGGAATGCGGGCGGCGAGCAGTTCAACCACATCGGTCTGGCCGCGAAGCACGGCTTCATGGAGGGCGCGCACGCCGGGACGGTCTGGACCTTCAAGGGTGGCGCCGCCGGCGAGCAGAGCGTCGGCCACCTTCGACTGTTTGAAGCGGAGCGCGGTTTCAAGCGGCGTTTCGTTGTTGTTATCGCGAGCGTTGAGATCGGCGCCGGCTTCAAGCAGCGCCGCCACTACTTCCAGGTGACCCTTGACGGCGGCTTCATGCAGCGGCGTCACTCCGCCGTCGGGACTGCGGCGCTTGAAGTCGGCGCCTTTCTTGATGAGGAGGCGGACCATCGCATCATGACCGCGCCATGCCGCTTCGTCGAGGGGGGTCGCGCCGCTAGCGTCGGCGCCGTTGACGGAAGCGCCGCGGGCGATGAGCAACCCCGCGATATCGACATAGCCCCGGTTGGCGGCAAGATGAATTGCGGTGGATCCGTTGCGGTAGCGCGCGTTGAGATCGGCGCCGCGGTCGAGCAGCAGTTTCACGATGTCGAGGTGTTGAGTAATGATGGCGTAGTGCAGGGGAGTGGAGCCGGCCTCGGAGTGGGGCGCGTCGACGGAGGCGCCGCGGTCGAGCAGGAGTTGGACGGTGTCACGGTCGCCTGACCAGGCGGCGTCATGGAGCGGGGTGCCGCCGAGAGTATCGCGATGGTTGACGGAGGCGCCCGATTCGAGCAAAGTGCGACACTGGTCGGCGTCGCCGGAGCGGGCGGCTTTATGAAGCGCGAGGTTGACGTCGTCCTGGGCGCTGAGCGCGACCGATAGAGCGAGGACGAGAATCGCCGGGCGCATGTACTACTTCGATGCTAGCGGAGGCGGAGTGCCGATGGCGAGGGTGAATTCCTAGAATGGTACTTGAAAGGTTTTGACTTACGAATCGTCTACCTCATGGAGGCCGTCCCGAATGACCGTTACCCGAAGTGTGTCAACCCTACTTGCATTGGCGTGGGTTTGCAGCGCTGAACCGCTGTCGCGCCCGGCGCAGGAGAAATTTCTTGCAACGGCCCGAATTGTTTCTAACAAAGCCTTGAACACAGGCATCACCAAGAGCTCGCGTCTGACTCTGAGCGATGGAAAGCTCACCCACGACGCGCATCTGCAGACCGTCGATGTATATAAGGACCTCTACAAGACCAAGGAGATGCTGGAGAAGAACTTTCGCGACTCCTACAAGTACAACATCGCCGCCTATCAGGTGGACAAGATGATCGGCTTGGGGATGGCGGCGACTTGTGTTTATCGCGAAGTCGACGGCAAGCCGGGGTCAGTGTGCTGGTGGGTGGACGATGTGCAGTTTGACGAACTGGGCCGGCGGACGAAGAAGGCGGAGCCACCCGATTTCAATGCTTGGACCGGGCAGTTAAATCTGGTTCGGGACTTTGATGCGCTCATCGACAATACCGACCGCAACCAGGGAAATCTGGTCATCGACAAGAACTGGAAGCTGTGGACCATCGATCACACGCGGGCTTTCCGGGTGACCAATGAATTGCGGAACCCGGATATCCTGAAGCGGATCTCGCAGAAGCTGATGGAAGGAATGAAATCGATGACGCTGGAGGAGTGCAACCGGCAATTGAGTCCGCATTTGACGGATGCGGAGATTCGAACTATGCTGGTTCGGCGTGATCTGCTGCTGAAGTTGTTTGCCGGCAAAGTTGCCGAGGACGGCGCCCCTGCGGTATATACAGACATGCCGGTTTCAACGCCGCGCGTCACGATTCCTTAACGATGCACTCTCTCTTACTCGCTGCTTTATTGCTCGTTCCTGACGATCCTGCCCCTCAACAGGCTGAAACACGCTCCGGGCAAATCCAGCAGCAGAGGGTGGACAAGGCCCAGAAGCTCACGCCTGACCTTCCGTCCAAGGGCGAACGCAAGCTGGTGAGAATCCAGAAGAGTCCAATCTTTCAGGCGTTGTTCGAAAGGCCCACCGGGCTGCGGCTGACGCTGGGCGGGATGGTGACGCAGGGCGGCTTTGCGGTGGGTCCGGAGTATAACCGTCCGGATCTTTTGAACGGCGAGATGCAGTTTAAGGTGGGCGCGAAGGCGTCGGCGAGGGGCTACCAGTTGTACCAGGCGCGGCTGCGGTTTCCGCACGTCGCCAATGATAAGGTGTTCATCGAAATGTACACCGCGCACCGGAATTTCCCACAGATCAACTACTATGGGCCGGGGCCGAACTCCGCAAGAACCGGGCGCACGAACTTCCGGTATGAAGACACAACCTTCGACGGCGCCGTGGCGCTCATACCGGTCCGGCATATGCGTGTTGGAGTGACGGGCGGATATGTGCGGGCGAACGTCGGGCCTGGAACCAGTAACCGATTCGCATCCACTGAAGACGTCTTCTCGCCGGCGCAGACCCCGGGTATCGACCGGCAGTCGAACTTCATGCGCTACGGCCCCACGATCGGATACGACTATCGTGACCGTCCGGACGATCCGCACAGGGGCGGCAACTACCAGGCCAGCTACATCTATTACGACGATCGCAAACTCGACACCGGCAACCATAAGAAGTTTGTGGCCGAGGCCCAGCAGTACATCCCGTTCTTCAATGAGAAGCGTGTGATCGCGCTGCGTGGGCGCACGGAGTTGAGCTACCGCAATCCTAACCAGGTGATCCCGTTTTACCTGCAGCCCACGCTCGGCGGATCGGACGATCTGCGCGGATTCCGGCCATTCCGGTTTTACGACAACAACCTGCTGGTGCTGAATGCGGAGTACCGCTGGGAGGTTTTCACGGGCTTCGACATGGCGGTGTTCGCCGATCGGGGCAAGGTATTCAACCGGCATACGCAGTTGAATTTCAAGGGTCTGGAGAAGAGCTACGGATTCGGGCTGCGGATCAGCAGCCGGACGGCGGTGGTGACGCGGATCGACGTTGGGTTCAGCCGGGAAGGGTTTCAGTTATGGTTCAAGTTCGGAAACGTATTTTAGAACAAATGTTGGGAGCGGCTCGGCCGTTGGTAGCTGGAGCCGTGGCGGCGCTGCTGTGCTTTGCCGCGGATACCGGCAAGGGTCCCAAGTTCTATCCGGACGATCCGATCTGGACGCTGCCCGCGCCGCTGCCGGTGGACAGGGACAAGGTAAATATTCGCAAAATCGATCAGCTTTACGACTTCGCCACCAACTCCATCGCGCCGCCCGGAGAGAAGCAACTCCCCGGCAAACCGATTCCGGCGAAGGACGTGAACACGGTGGACGAGCTCCCGGATTCGATGTGGTACACCAATCGCCACCGCACCAGGCGAATGACGGTCGAGGAAATGAAGCGCGGTTCTGAACGCGGCAACGCTCCGGCGCCGCCGTTTATGGTGGTGGGGGCGAAAACCGACGGGATCTCACCGGGATTCCAAATGATGGACGCGAATGGCCGTCGGTACCTGTGCAAACCGGATCCGCGGAGCAATCCTGAACTGTCGACGGCCGCCGATGTGATCGGGTCAAAATTCTTTTACGCCTTCGGGTATAACACGCCGGAGAACTACATCGTGTACTTCAAGCCGGGTGAGTTGAAGCTCGATCCCAAGGCGACTACCAAAGGCCTCTCCGGCAAGGAGCGGCGCCTGAACCATGAAGATATCGAGCGTGTGCTGCGTGAAGTGCCGCGGGATAAACAAGGCCGGCTTCGGGTAAGCGCGAGTCTGTTCATTCCCGGCAAGGGCGTGGGACCGTTCAGGTGGTATGGCGTTCGAACCGACGATCCCGATGACATCATCCTCCACGAACACCGGCGCTCGCTACGTGGATTGCACGTGCTTTCGGCGTGGGTGAATCACACCGACGTGAAGGCGAACAACACCTACGACAGCATCCTTCCGATGAACGGCGTACCGGTGGTAGTACACTTCCTGATCGACTTCAGCGCGATGCTGGGCAGCGATAGCGACGAGCCGAAGGATGCGCGGTTCGGGCATGATTACATGATCGAAAAGGACAAGAAGGTCCTGCTCAAGATGGCGACTCTGGGCCTCTATTCGCCGGACTGGGAGCGCGCGAGTTATCCCGGGATTCGGTCTGTGGGGCGATTCGAAGCCGAGACGTTCGATCCTGAGAAGTGGCTGAGCAACTACCCCAACTCGGCGTACATTAATCGCCTTCCCGACGATAATTTCTGGGCCGCGAAGCAGGTGATGGCGTTCACGCGCGAGGAGATTCGGGCCATGGTGGAGACCGGACAGTACACCGACGAACGGGCTGTTGGTTATTTGGTGAGCACGCTCGAAAAGCGGCAGCGCAAAATCGGCGAGAAGTACTTCGCGCAGGTGCTTCCTCTCGACGGATTCACGGTTGAGGGCGGGACCCTGCGATTCGAAGATCTCGGAATCAAGTACAAGTTTGTGCCTTCGCGCGATTATAAGGTGCAGTGGTCCACATTCGACAATTCAACGGGCGCCCGTGCTCCGATAGCGGGGGCGAGCGGGTTTGGCGTGCCCTCGGAAGCTTCTCGCGGCTATGTGGTGGCGGAGATCCAGGGGGCGGAACCTTCCAAGATGGCGCGTGTGTATCTCAACGGCGCGAAGGTTGTGGGTATCGATCGCACGTGGTAAGAGCGTCACTGCTCGCGTTGCTGCTGACGGCGAGTGCCTGGGCGCAGAAGTACTACGTCTACGTCGGCAACCTCGGGCCCGATACGGTGCTGCTCGCGTGGGGGACGGCGGACGGCAAGAACACCATCGGCCGCTCATCGGCATCGCGCGGCGAGGCAACGGTGAAGATCGCGGGACGGTCGCTGGTGTCGCGGCAGAACTGGATCGTGGTCGCCGATTTGAAGCCCGACACTCCCTACGATTACGAAATTTCGATCGGCGGCCGAAGCATCGGCAAGAACGGCTTTCGCACCTGGGCGCAGCGATCGAGCAAAGTCGCTTTCTTCGTCATCGGCGATTGGGGCAACGCGAGCCGCGAGCAGTATGCCATCGCGAAGGCAATGCTGCAGGAGTTCGAGAAGCGCTCGGGATCGGACAATCCCGTACGGTTTGTGCTCACCACCGGCGACAACATTTACGGCGATGTGAATAACTTTGTGTTCGGTGTGAAGAACACGGGCAATGAGGATTCCGACTGGGCGTCGAAGTTTTTCGAGCCCTACCAGGGGCTGATCGCACACGTGCCATTCTTCCCGTCGCTCGGCAATCACGACGGCAACGAATCCGAAAGTCGCCGTGATTTGGCGGTGTACCTCGACAACTTCTTCTTTCCGGGCGATGAGGCGGCGCGCTACTACCGCTTCAATTACGGCGGACTGGTGGACTTCTTCGGTCTTGACAGCACCACGAATACCGAAAGCGGTCCACCGCGTCCCGCTTACTTTGAGGATGGCCGGCAGTTTGCGTGGATGAAGGCGGCCCTGGCGGAATCGAAGGCGGCGTGGAAGGTTCCCTATTATCACCATGCTGTGTTTAATGCGGGCCCTAGGCATGCTCCGAGCGAGCGGGAACTGAAGCACTGGGTGCAGTTATTCTCGCAGACGGGCGTGAAGGTGGCATTCAACGGCCACGAGCACAACTTCCAATACAGCGAAGTGAACCAGCGCTCGGGCGGAGTTCGATTCGTTACCAGCGGCGCCGGTGGGGAGCTTCGTGCGGGTGGCATTCAGAACAAGATGAGTGGCGCGAACATGGCGGGATGGGCGCCGGAGAATCACTTCCTGCTGGTGGAGATCGAGGGGGATGTGATGAAGATCACGCCTATCGGAGCGGCGCCGATCAAGGTGTTGGATGCGTCGGGGCAGCCAGTGAAGATGCCCCTAGAGGTCCGCGCGACGAAATAAGGTAGCAGGTACCTTATATCGGGACGGGCGGTCGGGTACTACATCTGGGGGTCGTCCGCGCTGGGGAGCTGGGTATTGCGATCATCGCGGGAGCAAGGGTGAAATAGGGTAGCAGGTACCTTATTTCAATCTACCTGAGCGGGTGCATGCTTGGGTCGGATGTCAACCCAAGATACTGAACGCATCGCACTATTGCAAGGCACGCTCGACCTGCTGATTCTCCGCACGCTGCTGTTTGGCGATCAACACGGGCAAGGGATCGCGCGGGCGATCCAGCAGTCGTCTGAAGCCGTGCTGCTGGTGGATCACGGCTCGCTTTACCCGGCATTGCAACGCCTCGAGAACCAAGGCTGGATCAGCGCGGCGTGGGGCACGAGCGAGAACAATCGCAAAGCGCGCTTCTACAAGCTCACGGCTCTGGGACGCAAGCGACTGGTGCGTGAGACAGGCCAGTGGCGCAAGCTGGTGGCTGCGATGGGGCGTGTCCTGGGACCCGAGGAAACGGAGGCTTAATTAATTGTATGGCGCGCGACTCAAGAATGAACTTGGCCCATCAACCGCCGTGTACCAGTTAGCGACGCTGCCCGTACGCTGATATCGAAACCCGCCGCAAGGCATTCCGGTAGGCGTCGGTAGCCGGCACGAAGCGCGGAAGGCCGGGCGTCCACAGCCGGAATCCTACTCCACTGTCGCAACCGGCTCTTCAGCGTCCGTCGGCTTGGCGGCCTTCGCTTCCTTATGATGGGTCGGACGCTTCCGCGAGCTGTGGCCCGTGAACCACGCGAAGTCCATCGGGTAGACTTCCGGATCGAAAATCACCGAGTAGAAGTGCCAGACGACGATCGCCAGAGACGCCAGCACAGCTTCATACCAGTGAACGGCGGTTGCGATGTCCAGAACGAACTTCGGCAGAAACTGAAGTGACCAGTTATTGAACCACAACAGCATGCCTGTCACGATCATCACGATCGAACCCCACACCACCGCCCAATACTCCAACTTTTCCATGTAGCTGTGCGACGGCAGTTCGGGCTTCGTCTTGCGCAGCCCCACGTTAAAGGCGAACGTGAATAGCCCATCCGTGAGGTCCCGCATCTTTGGCAGCATCTCGTACCAGTGCTCCCTCAATCTGCGGCTCGCTACCAGCGCCACCGCGTGCATCACCGTAACCACCATCATCACTACGGCTGCGATGCGGTGAATGTATCGTCGCAATTGCAGGTCGGATTCCCACAGTAGGAACGGTCTCGCCCACCACTGGTCTGGGTATTTCAGCGCGAGGCCGGTGAAGGCCAGAATGATGAACGAAATCGCCAGCATTGCGTGCGACAGCCGCTCGAATCCATACATCCGCACTTCACCGCGCTCGGCGGCTGCGTGCCGGATTGGCGCGCCATGGTAGTAGCGGATCAGCTTTCGGACCAGATCGCCGCCGTTGTGAACCAGCATGAGCCCGATGGTGAACGGGATCGCGAACATATAAAACCCGCGCACCATCGCCATTCCAGGCGGTTCATTCCTGCCTTCCGCCTGGTGCACCGGCCCCAGCACGAACCGGGTTCCCGCTCCCGGATGACACCGGCCGCACGTCGCCGGCAGGTTCTTCACACTCACCATCGACCGCTGGTCTTTCGATGGCAGAATGTTATGGATGCCGTGGCAGCTCGCGCAGTTGGCGACCGTCTGCGAGCCGCTCTTCAGCGCCAGTCCGTGGAACGATTGATCGAACGTCACCATCCGATCGGACGGCATGCCAAATCGGCGGGCCAGCGTCACGTTGCCGTGGCATTGTCCACAGGTGTCCCGCAGGTGGCTGCCATGCACTGAAGAGGCTTCGTTCCCCTTCGCCAGAATCTTGTGTTCGCCGTGGCAATCCGTGCAGACCGCCGAATTCGTCTCGCCCTTCGCCACCGCCGTCCCATGCACCGAGACCTTGTACTGCGCTGAAACCTGGTCGTGACACATTCCGCAAGTGTCGGGAACGGTCATGCGAAAGTCAGACGACTTCGGATTCAAAACCTCATGTGCGCTCTGGTGGCAGGTCGCGCATTCGGGCGCCGCTGCGTTACCCTTGGCCGCCTGCACGCCATGGACGCTCAACGCATAGTCGTCGCCCGCCTGCGCATGGCAACTGGCGCACTTGGGCTTCACAACCTTCGCAGGATGCGGATACTCCTCGTGCTTCAAATGACACTGGCTGCAGGCAACCTTGGCATGCGTGGACGCCGCCACCTTCGGTGCCTGATCGTGGCATCCCGCGCAGACTTCGTTTGCTACGTTCTGTCCAGCCAGCGCCGCCGCGCCAGCCAAAACCAGGATCGCCAACCGGATCGTGGATACCATTGCGGCCTGCAGCCTCAGCGTCCTTATTTCTTATAGCCTTCGAGCGACTTGTTCTCTTTATAGTACTTCCCGGCGGCGTTCAGTTCCTTGGAAGTGGCGGTCACGTGGCAGTACACGCAGGCCTTCTTCTCTTTGGCCGTGAACTCTCTCTTGGCGTAAGTTCCGGTGGGGGTCATCAGCAGGCCGGTAACTGCGATCACAGCCGGAATTGCATATCGAATCGCTCTCATCATAAAAGGGGTCTCCCATCTCACTGCTTGCACTTGCCTAACCATCGATTGATTACATTGAAATGTGGCATTTGCAAACAAGACGGGCTGAACCCAGCGTCATCCCACTCATCGTAAGAGGGTTACTTGGCTCCACCCGGCCCGGCCGCTATAGACGCCACTCCGAGATCTGTCAGGATCTTGGGCGCGGGTTCGTCCATCGCCAACAGACTGTGGCACGAACTGCAGTCTTGCGCGATCTTGGCGCCACTCGCGGCCAGATGGTTGTCATCGTGACAGCGGAAGCAGCCCGGGAAATCGGTATGCCCAAGGTTGTTCGGATAGCTGCCCCACTTCACGCGCATCTGAGGAAATATATTGTTGCGGTACACCAGTGCGATCGCCGCCGCTGACCGCCCAACGTCATCGCGCCGCGCCGCGTACACCTGCGGATACTTCTCCTGGTAGAACCGCTCGAAAGCGGTCACGATCGCCAGGGTTGCCGCGTCCTGCGATAAATACTCCGCCTTCAATAGCTCGAGCGCCTTCTTCTTCGCAAACGGAAGCGCCGGTGAAATCGCCCCCGACGCCATGGCTTTGTCCACAGCCCGGTCGGGAAGCTCATAGGTGTGGCTCGGACGGTTGTGACAGTCCATGCAGTCCATCACCCGCATCGTCGCTGGATCCGCGAACCGCTGCACGTCCTCCGCCTTCGTCCCCGCAGTGACGTACCGGGTCCACTTGCCGTCCCCCTTGGTGTACTCCACCACCGGGATCGTCTGGCGCGATTCGTCCGACGGCGCGTAGCGTATCTCCACCCCCGGCGACATGTGCATGCCATGGATACCTTTGGCCATGCCGCCGCCGATCTTCATCAGCAGCGCCGTTTTCGTCTGCGTGTTCACTTCGTCATCGGCGTACTTGTCGATCACCCGCAGCCGCTCACCGCCGAATTTCTGCGGCCAGTGACACGTTTCGCACGTCTCGCGCGCCGGCCGCAGGTTCTTCACCGGCGTCGGAATCGGTCGCGGATAAATGTCGAGCGTGACGGCAATCACCTGCCACGTGCCTGAAAGCTTGCTCTTGACAAACCAGCCCGCCCCCGGTCCGATGTGGCACTTTACGCATTCCACACGGGCGTGCGGCGAGTTCTGGTAAGCCGTATACTCCGGCTGCATCACCGTATGGCACGTCGTCCCGCAGAACTGCACGCTATCCATATAGTGCAAGGCGCCATAGGTCAACTGCCCAGCAATCACGACGTTGATTACCGTCGTAACCGCCACGAATCCCAACAGCTTCTTGAACTCGCGATTCTTCAGATCGAGAGGCGGAAACGACGCCGGGGGAATCCCCACCCGCCGCTTGCGAATCGCCATCCCGACCGGGATCAGCAGCAGTCCGCCGATAAACACGGCCGGGAACGCGACAAAGATCAACAGTCCGAGGTACGGATTCGCCGTCGTGCCGCCCCACAACGTCGGTATCAGAAATATGAAGAGGACTGTCGCCGTGGTCACCATCACCACGCCGAGCAAGCTGATCAGATTGTTTGAAAAGTAGACAATGGGCGATAGCCGCGAACGCAAGCTCGAACTGGATTCTGCCATGAGGTCTGTATCTGTTGAGCAATCCTACAGCCAGACCCACTCGATCCATTTTTCATGGTGTTGCGGAAACCGACAGGCGGCGCTAGCGCGATCCTCCACAAGCCACTGCGGCTATTGCCTCACCCGGATCCACAGCAGGCCACGCTCCCGAACCGCGCCAGTCAATTTCCGACGGCTCTATAATTGCCCCCGGCTCCTATAGGAACACGCGCACCGCGGACTCCGCTGCGGCACCGGGACGCGTGTTCCTCTTCGTTGAACTGGACATCACCGAAACCAAGGTTGTACCGGCACCGCATCTATACCAGCGTCCGAAGTTGCACGGTCCGCTGACTTATCTCTTTGACAGCTACGGCGGAGTGTCGGGAAGGATTGAAGGGGCCGGCGAGGAACCGGCCCTGAACGGCTTAGTTATAGTTAAGGTTAGTTGGTGGCGTCGTGCGTGGTGCTTGACTCGCGGATGGGAAGGTAAATCTTCTCCCATTCCTTGTGGGACGGCGCATCGGCATAAGCGTCAAACGACGCCTTTGTGGCAAACTCCATCACGATTACGTTGTTATAGCCCTGCGGTTGCACCTTCTGGGTCTTGAGCCAGACGTTCTTCACGCCTGCGATCTCAGAGGCCATTTTCTCCACGCCTTTTAGCGCGGCATCCTTCTGGGCGTCCGTGGTTCCGCTCTTCCACTGGACGGTAATAATATGCAGAATCGACTTCGGTTTACCGTATTTGTTCGCGCCCACCAGAATACCGGCGGCAAATAATGTAACCGCGCTGAGCATCACGGCGATCTTCATTCTGAGCTTCATTGAACATTCTCCTTAGGCATTGACTGTTGCAGACCGGACCATTGCTCACACACAACGATCGAGTTGGCCGGGTTCTGCGTTGAGTACTTCAACCATACCGGACCGATCAGACGTTCGGGATCGGATGGTAGAAAATCATACAACTGCGAAATATCCTGCGACGCCGTGTAGACCACTCCGCTAATCGCGTACGTGTAGTAGATGGCGGTGATTGTGGCCTCAGTGATCGTTCCATCGCCGAGCCTGCCGCGCCGGCTCAGTACCAACCTCCGCATGCGCTCTTTCTTCTCGGGCGTCGTCCGGAAGTCGAGCAGAATATAAGCGGCGCTGGCAATCAACACACCCGCCAGTACGGCGAGACCGATCACCTGCCAGACCGCGATTGACATTTTACCGAGCCGCTGGCGCCTCTTGGAAAACCTTGGCGTAATCCTTCAGAAACTGATCGAGGCCCTTGTCGGTCAGCGGATGGTTAAACATCTGGTCGAGCACCTTAAAGGGCAGCGTGCCCACATGAGCGCCAGCCTTAGCGGCGTCGATGACGTGGGTGGACGTCCGCAGCGAGGCCGCCAGCACTTGGGTCTGATAGCCGTAGTTGCGGTAGATCTGAATGATGTCGCGGATGAGTTGCATGCCGTCCCAGCCGATATCATCGACACGGCCGACGAACGGGCTGACGAAGTACGCGCCGGCCTTGGCGGCGAGAATCGCCTGCGCCGCTGAGAAGCAGAGCGTCACGTTGCAGCGGAGGCCCTCTTTGCTCAGGGTTGAGCAGGCGCGGATCCCGTCGCGGGTGAGCGGCACCTTCACCACAACGTTTTTATGGATCTTGGCAAGTTCGCGACCCTCGCGAACCATTTCTTCGCTCTTGAGTGCGACCACCTCCGCGCTGATATCGCCATCGACGATTTCGCAGATCTTGCGGATCTGCTCGGCGATCGGATTGCCTTCCTTGGCGATGAGCGTCGGATTGGTGGTCACGCCGTCCACCAGACCCAGTTCAACTCCCTTTCGGAGGTCGTCGAGATTGGCTGTATCCAGAAAAAATTTCATATGGCGCCCTCTCCTTAAGCTTCTCTCACAACGGAGTTTCTCAGGACCCCGATTCCTTCGATTTCAACCTCGACGGTGGATCCCGGCTGCATCGGCCCTACGCCTGGTGGCGTCCCGGTAGCGATCAGATCCCCCGGTTCCAAAGTCATGAACTCACTTACGTAGCTAATAATAGCATCGACGAAAAACATCATCTCCGAGGCCGGAGCGTCTTGCTTTACCACTCCATCCAGCCGCGTGATCACCCTCGCTGAAGCCAGGTCGAACTCATCGCGGGGCGCCATTGAGGGCCCCACGGAACAGAAGGTGTCGAAGCCTTTGCCCCGCGTCCACTGTCCGTCTTTCTTCTGAAGATCGCGCGCCGTGATGTCGTTCACGATGGTGTAGCCGAGCACGTATTCGAAGGCGTTTGCCTTTGCGACGCGGCGCGCGCGGCGGCCGATGATCACGCCGAGTTCGCCTTCGTAATCCACCCGCTGAGAAAGGCTCGGGTAGAGGATCGGGTCGCCGCTCGCGATCAGCGACGAAGGCGGCTTCAAGAAGATCAGCGGCTCGGCCGGCACTTCGTTCCCGAGTTCTTTTGCGTGCTCGGGATAGTTGCGGCCCACGCAGACAATCTTCGTCGGAGCGCACGGAGGCAGCAGGCGAGCCATCGCCAGATCGACATTGTTTAAGTCGCCGTAAAAGACATCGGCGGTGTCCGGCGTGGTGGGCGCGATGTCGCGATTGAACGAGTAGCGTACGGTCTTCATATTTTATGGCGCCACCGCTTCAACGGTCGCTGAACGGTCGCTTTCATTACCCGCCTGATCGATGGCGCCGATGGCGTAACGATACTTCTTGCCCGCTTCCACCTGGCGGTCGCTGAAGGCCGGCGCGTCAATGATATCGCCAAGACGCTCCAGGCCGCCACCCGTTACCGCGCGGTAGATCCGATAGCCGCGCAAATCAGCCTCGGTGTTGCGCTCCCACACGAGTTCGATGGATCCTATCCCTGGGACGGCGTTCAGACCCACGGGAGCGCCCGGCGGGAACACATCGCGGAGGGTGATAGCGGCGACATCCGCAACCTCACTCTCGGCGGAATTCTGGAAGGCCTGCACGATGTACTCATAGCGCTTGCCGATCTCGGCGGTGTTATCCACAAACGCGGGAGCGGTCGATTGCCCAAGCAGGACCGGACCCTCTTCCGCGCCGGCAGTCTTGCGGAACACACGGTACCGCGGACTCCACCCGGTCCACGTCACCTTCACGCCGTCGCGGCCGGGTTCCGCCTTAACGCTCGAAGGCTTAGCCAGCGGCGGCACGACGCCGATCGGGATGAGGTTTGACCACTCGGAGGCGCGGCCCTTCGCGTTCACAATGCGGACACCCACCACCACTTCTTTCCCCACCCAATCGCGAGCGTCGACAGCGGCCTTCGCGGGTCCCGGAGATTGCGGCTGAATAGCGATCGCTTTCGCACCCGAAGCCCACGCGTTTATGTCGAACGGATTCGGACCGGGGCCGATGCGCAGGTCGATCGAATCGATCCTGGTGAGCGGAAGTTCTTCCGTGGTCAGTTCGGGAATAGTGAACTCCACCAGCAGCCGGTCTCCATACTCCACGACCCGAAGATCTTTGACCGGCTTGGCGAGATTCAACGCCGGCGGTAGAGGATCGCCGACGTAACCACAACCGGCCAGCACGACCGCCGCCGCTGCTAGGAAAGGGCGCCGCATCAAAGAATGTATTTCGTCAGGTCCTGATCCTTGACGATGTCGGCGAGCTGCTTGTGCACGTAGGCTGCGTCAATCTTGATGTTCTTCTTCTTCGCATCCGGACCGTCGAACGAGATCTCCTCGATCACCTTCTCCATGATGGTGTGCAGGCGGCGGGCGCCGATGTCCTCGCTCGACTCATTCACGCGCGCGGCATAATCCGCAACCGCGTCCAGAGCGTCCGGAGTGAAGGTGAGTTTCAGCCCTTCCGTGTCGAGCAAGGCGATGTACTGCTTGATGAGGGCGTTCTTCGGCTCCTGCAGGATGCGTATGAAGTCGCCCTTGGTGAGCGACTTGAGTTCGACACGAATGGGGAAGCGGCCCTGGAGTTCGGGGATCAGATCGGTGGGCTTCGAGACGTGAAAAGCGCCCGCCGCGATAAACAGTATGTGATCCGTGCGAACGAAGCCGTGCCGCGTATTCACCGTGGTGCCTTCCACGATCGGCAGAATATCGCGTTGGACGCCTTCACGGCTGACGTCGGGCCCATGCCCCCCTTCGCGGCCGGCGATCTTATCGATCTCGTCGAGGAAGATGATGCCGTTGCGCTCCACGCGGTCAAGCGCGATGCGGGTCACCTGGTCCATGTCGATGAGCTTCTGCTCTTCTTCCTGGACGAGATACTCCATCGCTTCGCCGACGCGCATTTTGCGCTTCTTGGTGCGGCCGCCGAACAGCGTCGGCAGGACGTCCTTCAAGTTAACGTCCATCTCTTCGATGCCGGCGTTGGTGGAAATCTCGAAGGTCGGCCCGCGATCCTTGACGTCGATCTCCACCATGCGTTCGTCCAGTTTGCCGGCGCGCAGCCGTTCGCGCAGCTTCTCGCGAGTGCGCTCAATGCTCTCCGAACCCTCGGGCTGAGGCGGCATCAGCAGATCGAGCAGCCGCTCCTCGGCGTTGCGTTCGGCGCGTTCGGCAACTTCGTCCAGACGCTCCTCGCGCACCATGTCGATGGCGATATCCACCAGGTCGCGAATCATCGCTTCCACGTCGCGGCCTACATACCCGACCTCGGTGAACTTACTCGCCTCCACTTTCAAAAACGGGGAATTCGCGAGCTTCGCCAAGCGGCGGGCCACTTCAGTTTTACCGACGCCGGTGGGGCCCATCATCAGGATGTTCTTCGGCATGACTTCCTCGGCCATGTCCGGATCCAACTTCTGACGGCGGATGCGGTTGCGCAGGGCGATCGCCACAGCCTTCTTCGCGTCGGCCTGACCGATGACGTACTTATCGAGTTCCCGCACGATCTCGCGCGGCGTCAGTTCGTCAAGAATCGGCCGGTCGTCATTCGGCTGGCCAGGCAGGTAGATCACCATTTACTCGATCTCCTCATAGGAGATGCTCTCGTTGGTGTAAATGCAAATCTTGCCGGCGATGTGCATCGACTTTTCCACGATCTCGCGCGCGCTGAGCTTCGTGTTTTCAAGCAGGGCTTTGGCGGCGGCCGTGGCGAAGGGACCGCCGGAACCGATCGACGCGATATTGTCGTCGGGCTCAATGACGTCGCCGGTGCCGCTCACGATATAGGTATTGCCCGCATCGGCCACCAGGAGCAGTGCTTCCAGGTGCCTGAGGACGCGGTCGGTACGCCATTCCTTGGCCAGCTCGACGACGGCCCGCGGCAGGTTCCCGTTGTACTGTTCGAGCTTCGCCTCAAACCGGGCAAAGAGGGCGAAGGCGTCGGCGGTGGAGCCGGCGAATCCGGCAATCACTTTGCTGTTGTACAGACGGCGCAGCTTTCGCGCGTTCGCTTTGAGTACTTCCTGGCCGAGGGTGACTTGACCGTCGCCGGCCATTACCACCTTGTTGTTGCGTCTCACGCACAGGATGGTGGTGGATCGGATTCGATTGCGCATTCGTTAGTAAAATCCCAGTTTAGCGCGCCCAAATCAGTTGGCCGTCAACAATTCGCGATTCGGCCAAAGAGCTGGTTGCGGAAGAAGGGTTCAGTGGACAGTGTTAAAGGCTTTGTGAGCCGTTAATGTCGATATGACACCGGGGCAATGGGCGGCGCTAGGAGTCAATGCAAAGGAGCTTACGGCATGCCGTTAACCCAAGTCTGATGCTCCTCCATCTCAAAGGCCGGGAAGACCTCGCAGCGGGGAGTGCATTTGTTCGCTTGGCTTACGCGCACGGCTGGCGGACGATCCGTGAAAAGAGAGAGGTTGGCAAACCGGAAACGAACACATCCGCCTGCGACGTCTACTGCGCCGCCTAAGCCAGCGGTACGTTAGACCTGATTTACTTCGATTGCCATGAAGGTGCAATCGTCGTCGAGCGCGATGCCGCCGGCGTGTCCGTCGAGCGCTGTCTTCATTGCGTTCTTCACGTCGGGCAGCGGACGATCGCCATAGTCGGTGAGAGTGTCGATCAGTCGCCGGTCGCCGAAGAACTCGCTCTGCGAATTGGCGCATTCGCTGAGCCCGTCGGTGTAAACGAATAGCCGGTCGCCCGGATCGAGCCGCAAATTTTCCTGGTCGTAGCGGACGTTCGGCAGAACGCCCAGCGGCAGATTTGCGATGCCGCCCTTCTGCACGATATGGAGCGGCGCCCATGGTAAGCCTCCACGCCGCAGGTAAGCAGGCGGATGGCCGGCGTAGGCGAAGTACAGATTAGAATCGGCGACGTAGTAGCTGAACACTGCCGCGGTAGTGATGGCATGGAAGCCGTGTGCGTGGCAGGCGTTGTTCAAATCCTCAAGCAGGCCCGCCCCGTCCAGATCCTCCATGCGCTGTTGTAGAATCTCGTACAGCCAGCCGCTGAGATGGCTCACCCGCTCCCCATGCCCCTGCATATCGGCGACTGCGATGCGCGTCAGCGAGTCGCTCGAACAGAGGCTGAAGTAGTAGACGTCGCCGCCCTGGGCTCCGCCGCAGACGGTGGAATGAATACTCGCCGTCAACCCGCGAGTGGCAACGTCAAGATCCACCACTTCGGTGCCGCCAAATACCGCCGAGCACTGTATGCGCTGCATTTCGGGAACCGGCGCCGCCGCGGTAGTCATGCAAGTTAGATGCCTGAGTTCCTGAACGAGATCCATTGGATCGATACTCAATATCCATATTCGGAGCTGCCCTGATCTCACGCTGAATGGTGGGTTCGCCCCGGGGTGACCGCCGCGCCGCGGGTAAGCAGGCGGATGCGCGGCATAGGCGTGGCCACGTCGGAGATCGACATTCCGATGTCCCAAACACCGCCGTGCATGTCTGCGCTGCATTCGAGGAAGCGGCCCGCCGCGATTGTCCACTCTCTTGGAGTGTCTTGCTAGATCCCAAGCAAGTCGACGCAGGCGATGGTATGTCAAAGGGATCCGGCCGCTGGAATTGGCTGCAAGCGCCAAGACTGATCTCCGGCTTGTTTCTAATGCCGATCCATCGAGTTTTTCGGCTGTACGAAGGCTCCCTCGTAACGCAACACTGTTCGTTTTGCCTTCCATGGAGGATTAAGTTTCTCTGTCGATATAACCGCTGGAAGGTATCAGCAACGTATGTTTGGACGTCAGAAAGGCTGTGGGAAGAGACCTGTATAACCTTCATCATGCGCCGTAGGGCAGCTTGATCGGCGTGTTTACGAAGGTTCAAGGTGTGACCGGCGATAATCGATTTCCCTACGACGAGTGCTCGATCCCCGTTTTCCGTGCAATTTTTAAGAGAAAGATCTGGGCAGAGACGTTCAGCCGCATACGAGAGAGCGGTCAGTTCAGCCTAGTGAAGGAACAGGCAACAAGGCTGGCTAGGCTTTCGGCTGCACCTGCTCGATCATTTGGTTCGAGGACCAGATTTTTGCTGAGTCCAATAGCAATGTTGACGCAGCTATAGACCTCTTAGCCCTGCGGTGCAGCGCCTTTACACGAACACCGCGCCCGCCGGGAGCCTTCCGATGGCGCGGTCCCTGACTCTTGCCTGTGCGTTCCTGACGGTACGCATGCCAGACCATCAGCACGCGGGCCGGCGTCCTCGAAGCTCTCGCGGGAGCCGCCGCCGGAAAAAATTTGTCAGGGAAGTTCGGCGCTTCGGTGATTGCTCGGGCGTGGTCGCGGACTTCGTCCGGGTCCATCTGGCCGATGATGCGCTCGACACGAGCATAAACCGCCCGTGGGAAGCCCTCTTTTTTAGCGTGCATTTGTGTGCAAAACCCGTTAGTTTCGAATGATATCGTCGGTGACTGCGGATTCTCCTGAGCGATTTGCAGCGGTTTGTCATCCGCGACCTTCCGGCGCGTCGTCTGGCGCTTGTAGGTAGGCGTTCCGTTCTTCCCATTCTTTGATGAGATTTCCGGCTTCTCCTCTATCACTTCGTTGCCCTTGACGTCTCTCACGTAGGTCTGGTTGCCGCGCTTGTCATGGCCGATGTGATTGGCGACGGCCATGAAAACCACTCGAAAGTTGGCATTACTCTTCTTGATTTTCGCTGGTATACTTTCTCGAATGAGAACAGCGCCGGCTCTCGCGGTAGTCTTGCTGCTGATTGCCATCACGGCCTCCGCGCAGCCGCTGAGCTGCACGTACCGCACAAACAGCGTAGTTTTCCGCGCCGAGAGTATCAGTGATCCGATCGGCGACGTATTCATTCAATGCCTTGCCGGCCCCACTCCCGCCACTGGTCAGTCGTACCTCACTTCCGACGTGCAGATCTTCCTGACCACCAATGCGGCGAATCGCATCATCTCAAATGCATCAGCAATCACGACCGATGCCGTGCTGATCGTGAATGAAAACCACGCGGCGCCGACGGTTGCATCAACACTCGGTGGACCCAATGGACTGCTTCCCCGCCCTCAACTTGGTGAACTCACCGGTGTGAATATGATCAAGTGGAGTGGCGTCCGAATCCCGCTGCCCGGCGCGGTGGCCCCGGACGGCTCGCGCTTTCCGAGTAGGACCAGCATCCGGATCACGAACCTTCGGGTGAACCCGAATCAGCTCGGCTTGAGCAGCACTGGTGTGCCGACCACGGTATCGCTTTTTGGCCTTTCGGTGGCGGACACCGCTGCGATCCAAGGCGGTACCGATCAAGTCTTGTTGGGAACGGTTCAGGCATCGAATCTGCTTACATCTTCCGTGGCCGCAGCCGGACTGAGCGCCTGTAGGACCATGAACGTTGTAGGAAGCGCCGTGAACGGCCCGCCGACTTTTACTGTCAGGCTAACAGAAGGTTTTGCGTACGCGTTTCGACCTCTTGGAACGCCGGTGACGGATCAGGCGCCGCACCCAGGAGAGGCCGGTTACCCGATACCAGGGCTGGGCGCAAACGGCGGAACGGCGACGCAAGGTACGCGGATCATGCTGGTCCTGAACAACGTTCCGGCGGGAGTCAGGCTCGCTGTCCCAACTGTTCTGACGATGGGACGGTTGTCAATGAGGCTCGTGCAAACCGACAGCAACGGGAATGGTGCGTTCAACCCCGTCACCAGTGCGGGTTTGGCGGAGGTCAGCGTGCTCAGCGGGTCAGCGGGCATTGTCTATGAAGTGACGACTAGCGACAATGAGGTGGTAGAGTCGATCGAAGTGCCAGTGACGGTGGCTTTTGTTGTGGATGCCGATCAATCGCCGGTCACTCGCGTTGTTGCTCTCGTCTCCACTTCTTACGCGCCGATTTCGATTTTCAGCACACCGAGTTCCGCCGCTTCGATACCCCGTTTCGTGCCGTCGGCGTCACCTCGCAACGCCTTCACGATCAACCCGTGTACGACACCGCCACAACTGAATTCTGTTACTCCAACATCCACATCGGCCGGATTGGGAATTCCAGTAACATTGCAGGCCACCGGCTCGAATCTCGTGGGATTTCCGTCCATCGATTTTGATGGACAAGCGCTTCCGACCGGCGGAGGAAGCGGCTCGGCGACATCCTACGGCGGTGCGCTCATCGCGACTGTGCCGCCGGAATTGCTGCTTCGGCCGCGTACGGTCCCATTGACGATTCTGAATCCCGATGGACAGCGTTCCAACAAAATCGATTTCACCATTACTGCACCGGCCGCGCCGGCGATCAGTGCTGGTGGCGTTGTGAGCGCCGCCACCGGTAAGCCAGGGCTCGCGCCCGGAGGGTTGGGCTCGATCTACGGCACGACGCTTTCCTCCACAACAGTCAGCGCTCCGGGCCTCCCGCTTCCGACACGGCTCGGAAACGTTAGCGTGCTCATGGGAGGTCGCCAGGCGCCTCTCTACTTCGTGTCTCCTTCACAGATCAACTTCCAGGTGCCATTCGAAGTTGGTCCCCAGGCAGCCGTGCCCGTCACCGTCACCAGAGACTCGGTGGCCAGCACGCCTGTGACTGCGCTGATCCAGGACTTCGCTCCCGGTATCTTCCGCAGCGGAGCCGCCGGCATTGTGGTGCACGCGGACTATTCGCTCGTCACGACATTAGAGCCCGCGGCCGCGGGGGAAACACTCATCGCTTTCGGCACGGGGCTCGGCGGACTCGCAAACCGGCCTGCCACGGGTGCGGGGGCACCTTCGAATCCGGCTGCAACCGCGCCGTTCCCCACGATCACTGTTGGAGGCGCCCCGGCCCAGGCGCTGTACGCCGGCCTTGCCGCGGGGTTTGTCGGACTGGCCCAGTTCAACTTCCGCATGCCCGGGACGCTGCCTGCCGGCAAAACGCTTGATCTGAAGATTGCTTATGGCGTCGCGTCAGACACCTTTCCGTTGGCGACTGACAGTCCGGCGGCGGCGCCGCCCTTCAACCTGAAAATCACGTCGATTTTGCCGGTAACGCCGATTCCTACCGATAACATCGGGGTCGACTTCTCACTCACCAACAACGGTCCCGCGCCGGCATTGGTTCGCGTGTACGTCCTCTCCGCACTAGGCGCGATGACCAACGTGACTGTTGCGGACGCCGCCCTGGTCAGCTCAGATCCGTTTGAAGTACCGGTGGGAACTACAGACTACTTCTACCCGGGAGTGCCGCTCTCTCCAGGCGTCAATCCCGGAAGGCAGTACATCGCAGTGGGAGTGCGGCCGGATGGCGATCAGGACAACTCACATACAATTCTGTCGCCGACCGCGTCTTTCAGCGTCGTGGCTGCCCGGCCTGAGTTCGACGTGAGCGTGAGAGCGGATTCGATTTCGCCCACTACGGTTGCCGCGGGCGGCCGTTTCGCGTTTGCCTACACCATAACCGAGCGCACGGGGCTGTCCGGCACTTTTCTGCGTCGTCTTTTCATCTCGCCAAGGCCGGTTGTCACCACCTCCGACACTGTGATCAATGCCCGCACGTTTGACCTTCTGGAGGGTGAATACTCAGTCACGAGCACAGGCAACGTAGTGCCATCCACACTGGCGCCTGGCAATTACTGGGTTGCCGTCGAGGTGTTTGCGCCAGGAGATATCAACCAGGCCAACAACATCTCTGTGGGCCTGCCGGTAACGATTGTCCGAGGCTCGGGAGTCTTGCCATTCGCTCGTCCCGCGCCTGAGTCGCGGCCCGAGGGGCCCGGCGGAATCAGGCGAGTACAGCGATGACCCGGCGGTACTCGCGACGTTTAGTCGTCCTGCTCCTCTCCTCTCTGCTTTCCGCCGGTGCACAGGTCATCGGGACGTTTGCCGGAACGGAAGTGCTGTTTCCAGCCGAGCCGCTGCCTGCCCTCAGTGCACCGCTCGGGCACGTACAGGATGTCGCAATCGACAGCACGGGCGCCTTCCTGGTCACCGACCGCGATAATCATGTTGTTATTCGGGTTTCAAACGGGATCTTGCAGACGTTCGCAGGCAACGGCCTCTCCGGCTACTCCGGCGATGGCGACGAAGCGCGGAATGCTTCGCTCCGCGGCCCCCAAGGTCTTGCGATTGACCGGTCGGGCAACGTCTACATATCTGACTTTTTCGATCATCGCGTGCGCCGAGTGGCGCTGGACGGCACAATCTCGACGGTGGCGGGCACAGGCAGCCCTGGGTTCAACGGGGATGGTCCGGCGGCATCGCGGCAACTGTTTAATCCGCGTGGACTCGCTATGGATCGCGACGGAAACCTGTATATCGCCGACAGCGGCAACCACCGGGTCCGCAAACTGACGACCTCGGGTGAGCTCACCACCATGGCGGGAACGGGAGAAGCCGGATCTTCCGGCAATGGCGGTCCCGCAAACGCGGCGCGGCTCAGTTCGCCCGGGGCGCTTGCGATCGACGCGGCCGGTGCGATCTATATCGGAATGAATGGCGCGATTCGCCGTGTGGATCCATCGGGCGTCATCACGATGTTCGCTGGTTTGACAGCGCCTGCTGGACTCGCGTTTGATCCGGCAGGCCGGTTGGTCGCCACCGAGGGACTCGCGCACATCGTGGTTCGATATTCACCCGACGGCAGTTCACCCGTTCAGCTCGCCGGTTTGGCCGGCGGCATTCCGGGACGGGTTGGCTCATTCAGCGGCGACGGCGGACCGGCGGTGTCGGCGGGCCTGAATAGTCCGGGCGGCGTGGCCGTCAGTTCCGCTGGCAGCATTTTCTTCGCCGACCGCGAGAATCTCCGTGTACGCGGCATAACGCCCGATGGTGTGATCGTAACCGTCGCCGGCAACGGGCTGTATCGCTTTGCCGGCGATGGCGAAGCAGCCTCGACGGCTGCTCTTCGGGGGCCTTCGGGGATTCGATTCGCTCCGGATGGGTCGGCGCTGATTGCCGACTCGGGGAACAATCGGATCCGGGGGATTGCCAGGGACGGTACGATCTCGACATTCGCCGGCAACGGTTTGTTTCGATTCGCCGGCGATGGCGGCTTCGCGACAGAAGCTTCCCTGGCCGCGCCCGCCGACGTCTTCACGGATGTCACAGGCACCTACATCGCAGACCGTGCAAACAACGCGATTCGTAAGGTCGATCCGTCCAACATCATCTCCACGTTTGAGCGGGGGCTGCAATTTCCGTACGCAATTTCACGGGATTCGGCGGGGAATACGTATGTTGCCGATACGAATAACGATCGCATTCAGAAAATTCTGCCGGACAAAACGGTCATTACAGTTGCGGGTGGCGGCGGTTCAATGGCGGAGGGCGTGCCGGCTACCGCCGCGGCGCTGAGCGCGCCCCAGGGCGTGGCAATTGATGCGCAGAACAGGCTCTATATTTCCGACACCAACAACGATCGCATTCGAGTTGTGGAGAATGGCGCCATTCGTACGATTGCCGGCGGCGGGTCTTCAAATGCCGAGAATGTACCCGCGACCTCAGCGCGACTGAACTCCCCTCGAAACCTTGTCATCGATGCCGCGGGCTCGCTTTATTTCTCGGATAATTTCAGCAACCGGGTGCGACGAATCCGTGGTGGTACGATTTCGACGATCGCAGGGGTGAACGGAAGCGGTGGTTTTGCGGGCGATGGTGACTTGGCGGTAAGAGCCGCGCTCGACGGTCCGCTTGGTCTGGCGTTCGATGCTTCTGGAAACCTGCACATCGCGGATTCGAATAATAATCGTATCCGCAAGGTGTTTTCTGAGCCGCCGAGGGTCAGTGCCGCTCCAGCGTCGCTGCTTTTTGCCGAGCCTTCGCTTGGCCTGCGTTCAGCCCCCCGCCTGATAACGGTGTTCAGCCCGGAGATCAGCGGTCTCGCCTTTTCAGTCGGCGCCGTGAATCGGAGTCCATGGCTGCGCATCTCGCCGCAGGCCGGAACCACTCCCGCGGCTCTGGAGGTTTCAGCGGATCCCGGCCTGCTCTCTCCCGGGA